>ENA-USUA01000448-USUA01000448.1-human-gut-metagenome-genome-assembly--contig:-NODE-448-length-26024-cov-51.019733_pt1 | contig 26024 bp, 17 predicted proteins | sample MGYA00250057_ERZ773390 | MGnify/ENA primary metagenome ERZ773390 (study PRJEB29103, sample SAMN06111941) | human gut metagenome | biome: human gut; feature: ankylosing spondylitis patient; material...
GCCCCGGCTGGGTGATGCAGCAGCTGGAACTCTCCGCGGCCAAGGCGGAACAGCCCGACGTTCTGGCGAAAAAGCTGGTGGAAGCCGCCCGCGCCCGAGCCGTCCAGCGGGGCCGTCCCGACGACATTACCGCCGCTGTTCTCCGGCTCGAAAACAGCTGAGTTGCTTTTTGGGCGGCGAGAGGGTATACTTGTCAGTATCTGGAACGATCATAGGAGAGACATATATGCTGACAGTTACAGTTGCACAGGACGGCAGCGGCGACTTCGCGTCCATCGCGGAGGCGGTGCTGGCCGTACCCTATGAGGAGGAAGCACTGGTGCAGGTCGGCCCCGGCATTTACCGGGAAAAGCTGGTCTGCGAAAAGCGCTGCATCACCCTGCGGGGGGCGGGTGCAGATAAGACAAAACTCGTGTGGGGCGACGGCGGCAAGCTGCCTCACAAGGACGGGCGGCCCACCCATACCTTCCGCAGCTACACCGCCTTTTTCAGCGGCAAAACGCTCTGCGTGGAGGACATGACCATCGAAAACGACGCCGGCCCGGGCGCGAAAGCCGGGCAGGCCGTCGCGGCCTATGTGGACAGCACCCGGGCGGTGTTCCGCCGGGTCAAGCTGCTGGGCAGTCAGGATACGCTCTTCTGCGCCCCGCTGCCCGAAAAGGAGCGGGAGAAGGACGGCTTTCTCGGCCCGCGCGGTCTTGCGCCCCGCAAACCGACCGCCCAGTACTACACCGACTGTGAGATCGCGGGCGACATTGATTTCATCTTTGGCGGCGGCGACGCCCTCTTCGAAAACTGCGTCATCCGCACGGTGGACAACCACATCCCCCACAGCTATGTCACAGCTCCTTCGGGCAGGGCAGACGGGCTGGGCTTTGTGTTCTGGAGCTGCGATTTCATCTCCGACTGCCCGCCGGGCAGCGTCTATCTGGGCCGTCCGTGGCGTCCCGAGGGCAAGACGGCGGTGCTGGGCTGCCGTCTCGGCGCCCACATCGCGCCGGAAGGTTTTATCGCATGGAATGACCGCACCGATACCGGCCTTGCCAGCTTTGCGGAAGCTGACAGCACTGGCCCGGGCGCAGCAGAGCGCCCGGCGTGGGTGAAACAGCTTTCCGGGCCGGAGGCGGCGGAACTGCTGGCCCGCGCCCGCACCCTCTGCCGACCGAAAACCAACTGAGGATGTAACAAATGAAAAAACTGCCGAATTTTGTAAAGTGGCTCATCATTGCCGTGGTGCTGGCCGCAATGGCCGCGATGATGGCGGCCGTGAACGACCGCGCCTCCCGGGTGGAGATGCCAATGCCGGACAACAGTCTGGGCATCTATCGCCAGACGCCTGCCACTGGAAAGTGAATCAAAAAACGAGACGGGACTGCTGGAGGGCGGTCCCGTTTTTGCATGATACCGCCGCCTCCCGCATATGCTGTACGGACAAATCTGAATGGGTGGGAGGCAAGGGTATGTTTGTGGTCACACTGAGTAAGGCAAGCGTCAAGAAGCTGGGCGTGGGGGCGATGTGCTGTGCGCTGGTGGTGTTCAGTGCCATGCTGGGGCGGTACATCAGCACCCGCTCGGTGGCTGTCGCGGCGGCAAGTAATAAAATCGAGAGTGCGCAGGACATCCAGACCTGGTTCACGGGCTACGGGCTGGACGTGGACGGCGCGTCCATCACCGCCGACAAGGTCAAGATCCCCCGCAAGTGGGACGACAGTTTTTCGGCCTTTAACGGGGTGGTGCAGCAGAGCGGCATGGACCTGGCCCGCTACAAGGGCAAGACGGTGGAGAAGTGGACGGCGCTCATCCCGGCGGCCAGCCGGGGCGATGTGAGCAGCTACGGCGTGCTGCTGGTCTACAAGAAAAAGGCCGTGGGTGCGTATCTGTTGGAAAAGCCCTCCGGCACCGTCACCGGGCTGAAAGACGCCCAGACCGCGATGGCCCTGCAGGAGGCCGAACAGGTGTCCGGCGAGGACTTCAGCGGGGACTGGGGCGAGCGCCACGACGGCGAGCTGGGCGCGGAGGGTCAGGCCCAGCAGACCTCGGGCGAGGATTTCAGCGGCGACTGGGGAGAGCGCCACGACGGCGAGCTGGGCGCGGAGGGTCAGGCCCAGCAGACTTCCGGCGAGCCGGACGCTGCACAGGAGCAGCCCGTGCAGTACACCGACCTGCCGCTGGACGCCGAGGGATACCCCGTCGAATAACCGTCATTCTGTACAAAAAAGTGCGATGAAACAGAAAAATTGTGCAGTAGTGGTATTTTTGCAGAAAGATTCTGTTCAATGTTACTAAAATTTTTGATAAAAAATCGGCAATATGAAAGGGTGAAAAAAGAACGACTAAGGTTTATAATAAAGGTAGACATCCAGCAGCCGGAAGGTTCGAGTGCTGCGTCCCGAGGGGCAGGGTGAGCTGCCCAGGAGGACCGGATGAAGTAAGGAGAAAATGATCATGAAGGAATTCCAGTATACCGTTAAGGATGCCTGCGGCATCCACGCCCGTCCCGCCGGTCTGCTCGTCAAGGTGGCCAAGGGCTTTGCCAGCACCGCCACCCTCGAAAAGGGCGGCAAGACCTGCGACCTGCGCAAGCTGATGGCCCTGATGGGCATGGGCGTCAAGCAGGGCGACACCGTCACCATCAAGGTGGAGGGCGATGACGAAGCCGCCTGCGCCGAAGCTATCCAGAACTTCCTGAGCGAGAACGTCTGATCGCCCAGCGTGATGAGAAGCCCTTGCGGGGAATGTCCTGCGGGGGCTTTTTGTTACGGAACACAAAACAGCAAGAATAAGGAGAAATTGCAATGCAGGTAGGTACCGGTAGAAGCATCCTGAATGGCATTGCCATCGGAAAGCTGAAGATCTATAAGAAAAAAGATACCGTCATCTCTGCCGCCGAAGTGGCCGACACCGCCGCTGAAGTGGCCCGTTTTGAGGACGCCCGCGCCAAGGCCATCGACCAGCAGACCGCTCTGTACGAGAAGGCTCTGGCCGAGGCCGGCGAGGACATCGCCGAGGTGTTCAACATCCACGCCATGATGCTGGATGACGACGACTTCGTGGACGCCATCAAGGAGATCATCAACGGCCAGCACAAGTGCGCTGAGTACGCCGTCAAGACCGCCGGCGACAATCAGGCCGCCGTCTTCGCCGCCATGGATGACCCCTATTTGCAGGCCCGCAGCGCCGACGTCATCGACATTGCACAGGCCATCCTCGACATTTTGCAGGGCGTGGACAATGCTACTTTGCAGGGGACGGAGCCCAGCATCCTCGTGGCTGAGGACCTGGCCCCGTCCGAGACGGTCCGCATGGACAAGAGCCTTCTGCTGGGCTTTATCACCCGGGAGGGCAGCTCCAACAGCCACACCGCCATCCTCGCCCGCAGCATGAACATCCCCGCCCTTATCCAGTGCAAGGTCATCCAGGACGACTGGGACGGCAGGATGGCGGTCGTGGACGGCTACAACGCCTGTGTCTACGTTGACCCCACCCCCGACCTGCTCAAGAGCCTGAAAAAGCGCCAGCAGGAAGACCAGAAAAAGCAGGCCCTGCTGCAGGAGCTGAAGGGAAAGTCCAACACCACCCTCGACGGCAAGACCATCAACGTCTTTGCCAACATCGGCGGCATGAGCGACGTGGGCGCTGTGCAGCAGAACGACGCCGACGGCGTCGGCCTCTTCCGCACCGAGTTCGTCTACCTCAACTGCAAGGACTTCCCGACGGAGGACTACCAGTTTGAGGCATACAAGCAGGTGCTCGAGAGCCTTGCACCCCGCAAGGTGGTCGTCCGCACCTGCGACATCGGCGCAGACAAGACCGTGGACTACATGAAGCTGGACCACGAGGAAAACCCCGCGCTGGGCTACCGCGCCATCCGCATCTGCCTGACCCGGAAGGACTTCTTCAAGACCCAGCTGCGCGCCCTGCTCCGCGCTTCCGCTTACGGCAACATGAGCGTCATGTTCCCCATGATCACCAGCCTGCGGGAGCTGCAGGACGCCAAGGCCGTGCTGGATGAGTGCCGCGCGGAACTGCGGGCTGAGGGCAAGAAGTTCGACGAGAAGCTGGAGGTCGGCACCATGATCGAGACGCCCGCCGCTGTCCTCATCGCCGACGAGCTGGCCGAGGAGTGCGACTTCTTCTCCATCGGCACCAACGATCTGACCCAGTACACCTGCGCTCTGGACCGCCAGAACGCAAAGCTGGAGCCCTTCTTCAACCCGCACCACCCCGCTGTGCTCCGGGCCATCAAGATGACCATCGACGCGGGCCACCGCCACGGCATCTGGGTGGGCATCTGCGGCGAGCTGGGCGCGGACACCGCCCTCACCGAGACGTTCCTGCGGATGGGCGTGGACGAGCTGTCCATGAACGCCAAGAGCGTGCTGCCCGTGCGCAAGATCATCCGCAGCATCGACTTGAGCAAGCCTTCCGATAAGTAAGGCCCTTTGCGCTGAAAACGCCGCCCCCGGCAGGGAACTTCCCCGCCGGGGGCTTTGCATACCCGAAAAATTTTACCGAAATACTTCAAAACCATAAAGTGCAGTGCTATACTGGTAGCATCGAAATACCTGCTGAGAGGGAATTTTATGACACAACTGCTCATCCGCCTGTTCGTCCGGCACCCGGACGATACCAAGAACGCCGCCGTCCGCACGGCCTACGGCAATCTGGCCAGCCTCGTGGGCATGGCCTGCAATCTCCTGCTCTGTCTGGGCAAGCTGGCGGCGGGGACGCTGTTCGGCTCCATCGCCATCATGGCCGACGCCCTGAACAACCTCTCGGACGCCTCGTCCAACGTGGTGAGCCTTGTGGGCTTCCGGCTGGCGGCCAAAGGCCCGGACGAAAAGCACCCCTACGGCCACGCCCGGTACGAATATCTGGCGGGCCTTGTGGTCTGCGTCACCATCCTCGCCATCGGGCTTTCGCTGCTGAAAGAATCCGCGCTCAAAGTGCTGCATCCGACGGCAGTGGTGTTCAGCTGGCTCAGTGTGGGGGTGCTGGCGGCGTCCATCGGCGTCAAGCTCTGGATGAGCCGCTTCAATAAGACCATCGGACAGCGCATCAACTCCGAGACCCTGATGGCCACCGCCGCCGACAGCCGGAATGACGTGCTGACCACCAGCGCCGTGCTCCTGTCCACTGTCCTCTCCCACCTGACGGGCTGGGACGTGCTGGACGGCCTCATGGGCGTGGCTGTGGCGGCGTTCATCCTCTGGTCGGGCTGGGGACTTATGATGGACACCCTCAGCCCCCTGCTGGGCGAGAGCCCCTCGCCGGAGCTGGTGGAGCACATCGAGCACACCGTCATGAGCTATCCGGGGGTGCTGGGCGTCCACGATCTGATGGTCCACGACTACGGCCCGGGGCATCAGTTTGCCTCGCTCCACATCGAGTTCCCCGCCGAGGCCGACCCGCTGGAAGCCCACGACATCATCGACAACATCGAGCGGGATTTTCTGAAAAAAGACCACTTACAGGTCACCATCCACTACGACCCCATCGTGACGTCGGACGCCGCCGTAGGCATCCTGCGGAGCCGTTTGATGGAAAAAGCCCGTCAGATGGACCCCCGTCTGTCCATCCATGACCTGCGCATCGTGCCGGGGGACAGCCACACCAACGTGCTGTTCGACCTCGTGTTCCCGGCGGGCTACACCGGCGACAAGGACGCGCGGCTGGCCGAGATGTGCAATTTCGTCAAGGAGCAGGACCCGGGATACTGCTGTATGGTGAAGGTGGAGCAGAGCTATGCTTCTGCCCTGCCGGAAGAGGATCAATAAGAAAAAGAGGGAACGTATTATGCTGAACGAGACTTACCGCGCCATGCTGGGCCACAAGAGCGTCATCCGCGAGACTTTCATGTACGGCAAACAGCGCGCCGCCGAGATAGGCTATGAGAATGTGTTCGACTACTCGCTGGGCAACCCCAGCGTCCCCTGCCCGGACAAGTTCACCAAAGCCATGCAGACCCTGCTGGCCCAGGAAGAGCCTGTCGCCCTCCACGGCTACTGCCCCAGTCAGGGCGACCCGGGCTTCCGCACCGCCGTGGCGGCCCATCTGGCAAAGACCTTCGGCCTGCCCTATGAGCAGAAGGATATTTTCCCCACCACCGGTGCGGCGGGCGCTACCGCCCACGCCATCCGCGCTGTGACAAAGCCCGGCGACGAGGTGCTGACCTTCGCCCCCTGCTTCCCCGAGTACGGCCCCTATGTGGAGGGGACCGGCGCTGTGCTCAAGGTCGTGCCGCCCCAGGCGCCGACGTTCCAGCCGAATCTCGACGCCTTTGAAGAGATGCTGACCGAGAACGTCACCTGCGTCCTCATCAACACCCCGAACAACCCCACCGGCGTCGTCTACTCCGCCGAGACCCTGAGCCGTCTGGCCGACATCCTGACCGAGAAGAGCAAGGCTTTCGGCCACAACATCTTCCTCGTCAGCGACGAGCCCTACCGTGACATCGCCTTCGACGGCAAAAAGGTGCCGTATCCGGCAGCGTTCTACCCCCACACCCTGACCTGCTTCTCCTTCTCCAAGAGCCTGAGTCTGCCCGGCGAACGTCTGGGCTATGTGGCCGTCCGGCCCGGCTGCGAGGGCGAAGACGTGCTGGTGGACATGATGGCCCAGATCTCCCGCTTCACCGGCCACAACTGCCCGCCCAGCATCATCCAGAAAGCCACTGCCGAGTGCCTCGACGTCACCAGCGATCTGTCCGTCTACGAGACGAACATGAACCTGCTGTACGATAAGCTCACCGAGCTGGGCTTTGAGGTGGAGCGCCCCGGCGGCACATTTTATATCTTCCCGAAGGCGCTGGAAGAGGACGCCAACGCCTTCTGCCGCAAGGCCCGGGAGTTCGATCTGCTGCTGGTCCCCAGCGACACCTTCGGCGTCAAGGGCTATGTCCGCTTTGCCTACTGCATCGACACCGAGAAGGTGAAGCGCAGCCTGCCCGCACTGGAAAAGCTGGCCGCAGCCTATAAAACCTCTCGGTCTCGCTGACACTCGCCGGCTCTCCTGTTTCAGGAGAGCCAAATCCGGCTGGCTTATGAAAAAGAGGTACTAAAATGCATCCGCTCCCCGAATATCCCCGCCCGAGTATGCGCCGGGACAGCTATGTCAACCTGAACGGCCCGTGGGACTACGCCATCACCCAGAGCTCGGAGTTCCCGGCAAAGTGGGACGGCGCTATCCTCGTACCCTATTCGCCCGAAGCAAAAGCCTCCGGCGTGGGCCGGACGCTGCAGCCCGGCCAGTGGCTCCACTATCACCGCACCTTCACGCCCCCGGCGGGCGAGGGCGGGCGCGTCCTGCTCCACTTCGGGGCGGTGGACTACGCCTGCGCGGTGGAGGTCAATGGCCGTCTGGCCGGGGGACACCGGGGCGGCTACTGGCCCTTCACGCTGGACATCACCGACCTGCTCCGCCCGCAGGGCCGCAACACCCTCTGGGTGGCCGTGCAGGACCCCACCGGCACCAGCACACAGGCGAGAGGCAAGCAGACCCTCAGGCCCGGCGGGATGTTCTACCCGGCCCAGAGCGGCATCTGGCAGACGGTCTGGCTGGAGCGGGTGCCGGAAAATTACATTGATACATTGACCGTCACCCCGGACTACGACGCCCGGACGGTGACGGTGAAAGTCCATACCTCGAAGCCCGGCGGCGCGGTGAACCTCTGGGCCGTGGTGCGGGCCGGCGGCGTGACCATCGCCGAGGACTGGGGCAGCGACGAGGCCGACCGGGACGGCGAAGTGACCCTGAACATCGCCGAAGAGCATTTCTTCCCGTGGAGCCCCGACAGCCCCTTCCTCTATGATTTGACCGTCGGAACGACCCAGGGCGAAGAAGAGGGCTTCGACACCGTCCACAGCTATTTCGCCCTCCGCAAGTGGGAGTGCAAAGAGGATGCAAAGGGCATCCGGCGGTTTTTCCTGAACGGCAGGCCCGTCCTGCTCAACGGCCTGCTGGACCAGGGCTATTGGCCCGACGGCCTTTACACCCCGCCCTCCGACGCGGCCGTGGCGCACGAACTGCACACCGTGCGGGAGCTGGGCTTCAACCTGCTGCGCAAGCACGCCAAAATCGAGCCGGAGCGCTGGTACTACCACTGCGATAAGCTGGGCATCATCGTCTGGCAGGACATGGTCAACGGCGGCGGGGCCTACCCGATGTGGTATGTCACCTACCTGACCAACGCCTTACAGCCCCTGATGCGCCGCGCCCCGGACGGGAAGCTGCTGTGGGGCTTTCTGGGCCGGGGCAGCGCCCACAGCCGGGAGGAGTACGCCCGGGAGCTGGCCGACACGGTGGCCGCGCTGGGTCGGCACCCCTGCATCGGGTGCTGGGTGCCGTTCAACGAGGGGTGGGGGCAGTTCGATGCGCGGAAAGCCACCGAGACCCTCCGCGCCCTCGACCCGTCTCGTCCGGTGGACGAGGCCAGCGGCTGGTTCGACCGGGGCGGGGGAGATGTGCATTCCATCCACAACTACTTCTATCCGCTCCGCATCCGCCCGAAGGTGCGCACGGTGGCCCTCAGCGAATACGGCGGCATTGCATGGCCCATGCCCGGCCATGAGCCGCCCCGGAAGACCTACGGCTACGGTACGGCAAAGAGCCGGGCAGAGCTGACCGAGCGCTACCGTGATTTGCAGCGCAAGACGATTCTCCCGCAGCTGAAAAAGGGCCTGTCGGCGCTGGTGTACACCCAGCTGACCGACGTGGAGGACGAGGTGAACGGCCTGTTCACCTATGACCGTACGGCCATCAAACCCGATGCCGCCGCCGTCCGCGCCGTCAACGAGGCACTGGAAGCGGAGTTTGAAAAGGCAGTAAAAGCATGAACGGGCTCTCGGCCATTTGTCCCTGCGCGGGCAGAGCATTTTGCTGTTTTTCACGGCTCCTGATTGGCTAAAATGTCGAAAATAATACCATATATTGACAATCCTGTAAAAATGCACTATACTGAACCCATCGAGGCAGACCACGAAGTCCTTGTATATGAAAATGTTCAGGATAACAGCATATTTGCGATATGCAATTCAACGCTGCTGCTGCGTTAAAAAGTTGAATTGCTATAAAACAGGTATTACAGGCACACGGCCTGTAATGATAAACATTATATGTTCGCGCATGTAGTGATTTATCTCACATAGTCTGAGGGCGAGGTTCCGCAAGGGACCCCGCCCTTGGGCTTTTTACAGGCGCTGGGCTATTGACATTGGAGAGCGAGTCATCTATAATCAAGGTGCAGACCAGTCGAAGATGCATGGACTGGAAAATTATGGGAACCCAAAAACGCAAAAACTGCCCATTCTGAGATGCTCTAAAAGGCGAAAACAACGCCGAAATATAAGAAAAATGATGCATCTGCATTGTTTTCGAGAGAATGGATAAAAACGTCGGATTGCATCAGAATGCGTTAGAAAATGTCGGACCGCCCGCCACAGCCTGAGAAGGCCGAAGCGGGATCTGAAAAGCAGTATGAGAACAGAAAAGCTCCGGGAATCAACAGATCCCCGGAGCTTTTGTATTATTTTTAAGGAAAATTACTGTTTGTTCTTGATTTTGGAAGCCGGCATCTTCTTCATGGCGGCAGAATCCAGAGCGTGGGGCAGCTGGGCGCCATAGGACTGAAGGCTGTCCTGCAGCTCGCCGCTCTTCATGTCGGAGAGGGCCTGTGCGCGGAGGCTGTCCAGCGTGTCAGCGTCCAGCGGGTCGAGACGGACGAGCATCATCAGCGCATAGCTGGAATACTGCACGGCGGCAGCCTCGCCGGGCTTGAGGGCGCGGACGACGTCGGCGGAGCCTTCCTCGGAGAAGGTGGAATCGATGTTGTTAGAACCCAGCAGGGCAGTGGAGAGGGAAGACGCGTCGGAAGAGGGCTCACCGTCCAGCACCGCGTAGATGTCGGGCAGGGCGGCGGCGACGGCGGCGCTGAAAGCGGAGGTCTGGGCGCTGGCCCCATCGGGGATGGCAGCGTTGCAGCTCTCGGCGGCGGTCTGAGCCAGCTCGAGCATCTGGGTGCGCTGGGCGTCATCAGCAAAAGCGAAGGTGCTGGTGTTGTAGAGCGGCACGACCACATAGCGGATGTAGACCATCTCGTCCTCGAGGTGGCTGGTCAGCTCTGCGTCGGAGACGGGGGTCTCGCCGTCGGTGCCGTAGCACATCTCGAGCAGGTCGTTGCTCTTGATGAGGATGCGCTCGAACCGCTTGAGGGTGTCGAGGCCGATGCCGTTGGCCTTGTAGAGGTCGCCGTTCTGCTCCATCAGCTGGGAGGCGTAGCTGTCGGCCTGGGTCTCCTCGTCGAGGGTCAGAACGCCGCCCAGCTCATCGAAACGGGTCTCGATGGCGGCGTAGGACTCGAGGTTCTCGAGGGTCTTCTGGGCCACATAGTCGCTGACCACGGCGGTCTCGCCGGTGGCGTCATCGACGGTGATGGTGGCCTTGAGGAAACTGGACACCTTGGCGGCGTCCTGGTCGTCGGAAGCGAGGTCGGCGGCGGTCTGGTAGGCATCGAACTGGGCCAGCAGATAGAGGCCGGAAGAGATATCCACATTACCGATGGTGCCTACGGAATCCGGGGTGGAGAGGCTGCAGCCCACGAGGCCGACGGCCAGAGCGAGGGCGCAGACGAGCGCGATGAGTTTCTTCTTCATAAGTGTACTCCTAGTGAAATTTATTTTTTGCCGGTGTTTTCTTCCGGCGGGGCAGCAAGGATGTCGGCCATCGCCTTGAGGATGCTTTGCAGCAGTTCCAGCGGCTTTTCGTCGGGTTGGAGAGTTACCGAGAGGTAGGGCTTGGTGCCGGCTCCTGCCGTCACCCGGCCATTGAAAGCGATGAGCAGGCCGCGTATCATGGCTACGTCCAGCGTCTCCACCTGTAACAGCAGGGTATCCTTCTTCTGGGTGACTTCGTAGACGCCCACGGCGGCGGCCTGGACCCGCACCAGCGAGACGTTCACGAGGTCGCTGACGGAGGGCGGCGGGTCGCCGTAGCGGTCGATGAGTTCGTCCAGCACGTCGGCGGCATCCTCGGGGGTCTGGATGGCGGCGATGCGCTTGTAGGCCTCGATGCGGCCCGGGCCGTCGGCGATATACTTCTCCGGGATGAAGGCGTCCACCCGCAGGTCCACGAGGCATTCGCTCTTGTCCCGCTGGATGGGCTCGCCCTTGGCCCGGGCGATGGCCTGACCCAGCATCTTGACGTAAAGGTCATAGCCCACGGCCTCCATGTGGCCGTGCTGGCTGTGGCCCAGCAGACTGCCTGCGCCGCGAATTTGTAAGTCGCGCATGGCGATGCGGAAGCCGGAGCCGAAGGCTGTGAACTCCCGGATGGCGGAAAGCCGCTTCTGGGCGATGTCGGTGAGGGTCTTGTCCCGCCGGAAGGTGAAGTAGGCGTAGGCTTTCCGGCCCGAGCGGCCCACGCGGCCCCGGATCTGGTACAGCTGGGCCAGACCCATCCGGTCGGCGTCCTCGATGATGAGAGTGTTGCAGTTGCGCACGTCAATGCCCGTCTCGATGAGGGTGGTGCAGACGAGGATGTCGATCTCGCCGTTCAGCAGATGCTGCCAGACAGGGTTCAGCTCTTCCTCGGTCATCTTGCCGTGGGCGATGCCCACCCGCGCCCCGGGTACCATCTGGCTGACATGGGCGGCGCAGGACTCGATGTTGTCCACCCGGTTGTGCAGGTAGTAGACCTGACCGCCCCGGGCCAGCTCCTTTTTCATGGCTTCGGCGAGGATGACGTCATTGTACTCGAGCACGAACGTCTCCACCGGCTGGCGCTCGATGGGCGGCTGCTCGATGGTGGAGAGGTCGCGGATGCCGCTCATGGCCATGTTCAGGGTGCGGGGGATGGGGGTGGCCGAGAGGGTCAGCATGTCCACGCCGATGAAGTTCTCTTTCAGCTTCTCCTTGTGCTTGACACCGAAACGCTGCTCCTCGTCGATGATGACAAGGCCCAGGTCGTGGAACCGGACGTCCTTGGAGAGGAGGCGGTGGGTGCCGATGACGATGTCCACGCTGCCGGCCTGCAGGCCCCGCAGGGTCTCTTTCTGCTGCTTGGCGGTGCGGAAGCGGGAGAGCAGCCCGACTTTCACCGGGAACGCCTCCATGCGGGAGATGATGCTGTTGTAGTGCTGCCACGCCAGAAGGGTGGTGGGGGCCAGAATGGCGCACTGCTTGCCGCCCATGACGCACTTGAAGGCCGCGCGGAAGGCGACCTCTGTTTTGCCGACGCCCACGTCGCCGCAGAGCAGGCGGTCCATAGGCCAGCCCTTTTCCATGTCCTTCTTGATCTCGGCGGTGGCGGTGAGCTGGTCGTCCGTCTCGTCGTACTCGAAGCGGGACTCGAAATCGCTCTGCCACTCGCCGTCGGCGGGGAAGGCGTAGCCTGTGGCCTGACGGCGGCGGGCGTAGAGCTCGATGAGCTCCTGGGCCATCTCTTCGGTGGCCTTTTTGACCTTGGCGCGGGTGCGCTGCCACTCGGTGCCGCCCAGCTTTGCAAGCTTCACCTTTTCCTCGTCGCCGGGGGCGGTGTAGCGGCTCAGCAGATCGAGCTGAGTCACCGGCACATACAGCACGTCGGAGCCGGAATACTGGATCTTCAGGTAATCTTTTATCGCGCCCTGCACCTCGAGACGCTGGATGCCCGCATACATACCGATGCCGTGGCTCTGGTGAACCACATAGTCGCCGGGCTTGATGTCCGATAGGCTGGACAGGGCGTTTTTGTTCTTCTTGCGCTTTTTGTTCTCGGCGGCCTCGTCGTCCAGACCGTGACGCCGGGACGAGATGACCGCCACGCGGGCGAACGGGAAGGTGCAGCCCGCCGTGAGGTGGCCGGGCAGTACCTGAACCAGACCTTTCGAGGGCCGGACGTCCCGGCTCATGCTGACGGCATAGCCCTTGTCAGCCAAATCGCGGGTGAGGGCCGCAGCACCCTTGGGCGTGCCGGCGAAAAGGGCCACGGCGTACCCCTGCTGGACCAGCGGGTCGAGGTCTTCCCGCAGGGAAGCGAGGTCGCCGCCCCAGTTGGGGGCCGCGAACGCCTCGGCGTTGATGAGGTCTTTCAGCTTGAACTCGTTCATGCCGCGCAGGAAGTTCTCGCAGAGCAGGGTGCTCTGGTCCTGCGCCGCAATGGCGAGGTCGTCCATCGTCTGGTAGAGCACATCGAGGCCGGGGCAGATGATGCCCTCCTCGAGCAGGCCGGTCAGCTCTTCGCTGCGGCGGAACTCGGTGGCCTTCTGGGCGTCCCGGATGCCGCCCACCTCGTCGAGGATGAAGATGGGGCTGCTCAGGTGGTCCAGCAATGTGGCGGGCGTTTCGTACCGCAGACCGTAGTATTTGTCCATGGCCTCGGGCATGACGCCGCTGTCCAGCTGGGCGAGGTCGGACTCCATGGCCTTTTCGAGGGCGGTGCGGCGCTTGCCGCGGGCTTTCTTCTGGGCGGCGCGGAGGGCCTCCGCCGTGTCGGCGGTGCTGCCGAACAGCACCTCACGGGCGGGGGAAAGATAGATCTTTTCCAGCGCACCGTCCCGCCGCTGGGTGAGCAGGTCGAAGGAGGCGAGAGAGTCTATCTCGTCGTCCCAGTACTCCACACGGGCGGGCTGGCGCATATCGGGGGCGTAGATGTCCACGATGTCGCCCCGGACGCTGAACTGTCCCGGGCCGTCCACCTGACTGCGCCGCACGTATCCGGCGGCGAAGAGCCGCTCCACCAGCGCTTCGCGGTTGTAGACCATGCCGGGCCTGAGGGTGAGGGTGTTTTTCTGGAACTCATCCTGCGGCACAGTGTATTGGAGCAGGGCCTCGGCGGGGACGCAGACGGCGTTCAGCCGTCCGCCCGCCAGCGCGCCCAGCACCGACAGACGCCGGTACTCGTACTCGCGGCCCGCGCCCTCGACGGGGCGGAGCATGAAGTCCCGGGGCGGGAACACCGCCGCCGAGAGCCCCAGCGTCTTGAGGTCGTCGGCAAAATGGGTGGCTTCGGCCTCGCCGGGGGTGACGACGCAGAGGATGCGGCCCGTGTCCTTCTGGAGCGCGGCGTAGAGCAATGCCCGGCCTGCCGGAGGCAGACCGAACAGCGCCGCCGGGCCGGGGGAGGCGAGGCTGGCCGCTGTCTTCTGATATTCAGGGGTGTTTTTCAGGAGCGCTTCGTACATGGTGGACCTCCTTTCTGGTGTGGTTAAACCTCTCCGTCACGGCTGACGCCGTGCCACCTCCCCTATCGAGGGGAGGCTTTGGCATACCGGAAAACTTTATCTCTTCGCCAGAGGCTCCCCTCGGTAGGGGAGCTGTCGAGCGAAGCGAGACTGAGAGGTTGCGTCAAGCGGAGCCTTACCCGTTATACTTGCTCTGCGCCAGACCCAGCTTGCCGTCCATGATGAGCTTTGCGGCGGCTGCGATGTCGGGGCAGCGGTCGGCGAGGGCCTTGGCGTCGTCGGGCGGGGACTTTCCCAGCACCCAGTCGGCCAAATCGTAGTCCGGGCGGGGCTTTGCGCCCACGCCGATGCGGATGCGGGGGAAGTTCTCGCCGCCGAGGCGGGCGATGATGCTCTTGAGGCCGTTGTGGCCGCCCGCAGAGCCGGAGGGCCGGATGCGCAGCTTGCCGGGGTCCTGGGTGATGTCGTCGCACAGGACGATGACGTGGTCGGCAGGAATCTTGAAGAAGCCCGCCAGCGGGCCGATGGAGTCGCCCGAGAGGTTCATATAAGTCAGGGGCTTCAGGAGCACGACCTTGTGGCCGTCCACCTCGCCCTGCCCCCACAGGCCCTGAAACTTGGTCTTGGAGACGGAGATGCCCCACTTGCCGGCCAGATAGTCCAGCGCGGCAAAGCCTGTGTTGTGACGGGTGCCGTCGTATTTCGGCTCCGGATTGCCGAGGCCGGCAATGAGCCAGATGTCATTGGTGTTCATATGATATATTCTGCCTTTTTACGTTGGATCTGTTTTCGAACAATATGTTATTATAACATACGCGCGCGCAAAAAGATACACAAAAAGCAAATAAATATCCCCCGGCTCCGCCGGGGGATATTTATTTATGCCCGAGGGAAGCACCCGCCGGGGCAGGGAGGAAGTTTGCCGTATTTTATTGCATATTGCCGCAAAAATGAGGATTTTAAGCCCGAAATTTCGCCGTCTTTCCCTATTGCCAAAACTGTAGGGGGGGTATAATAAAAAGTGTAAAAACCACAAAAACGTAAAAAAGAAAGGAGATCACAAGGTTGACTTTTTGAAATTATCGGTTGTTCCCGCTGCGACTATTTTTTTGACGGAATTGATGAGATGAGCGATTAACTAATCTATTTATGACGGGAAGGTTTTATGCAGTTAAATGTAACAACTGACTATGCAATCAGGATGACACTATTTCTTGCAATCCTTGGAACGCCTATGGGGAGTGAGGATATCAGCAAGCAGATGGGAATCCCGAAACAAATGATTGCTCAGATCGCAAAGCCTCTGCGCGATGCGGGGATCATTGCGACAAAGCGCGGCGTTGGCGGAGGCTTTAGTTTAAACCGAAAACCGGAAGACATCAGTTTGGCTGATATATTCAATGCGGTGGAAGGAACTACCAGGATCAACCGTTGCTTGGAAGAAGATTGCTTCTGCTCGCGGCATGCAACGGAGACATGCCCGGTCAGAAAGTTCTATAAGGAGGTGCAGACATTTATGGATGAAGCGTTTTCCGGTAAGACAATTGCGTCTTTGATGTAGTCTGCTGTGTATGCAGCATGAGATACTGAAACAGAATAGTGTAAAAACCACAAAAAACGTAAAAAAGAGAGAAGATTACTACGATAAAGAGAGGAGATTACTACGATGAAGAAGAACAACGCATTCCGCCGGGCAGCAGCTCTGATGGCAGCGTTGAGCATCACGGTGTCTCTGGCGGCTCCGGCCTTTGCAGGGACCTACTATATCGACAACGGCGATATTACCGTCACCAAAAATGCGGATGGAAGCCAGACCGTCGAACAGAACGGAACGAGCAACAATGACAGTGATGAGATCATCATCACCACCACTGGTGCGGCTATCACCACGCTGGAGAGCGACCTGGAAGGCCCCGCAGCAGAGGACACCGGCTTTGGCCCTGTGGCGGAGGACAACTACCAGCCGGCCCAGCCGGAGGACGCTGAGAAGCCGGAAGGCGCAGACCAGCCGGAGATTGCCGAGGAACCGAAAAGCGCAGACCGGCAGGAGAGTGCAGACCAGCAGGCAGCCCCGGCTGCTGCCCCCGCAGGCTCTACTCCGGTGAACCCAAAGGATGATGGCTTTTGGGGCAACACCATTACGGTGATCAACAACTTTGCCGATAAGGTGCTGAACCTCACCCTGAAAGACGTAAAGATCGATGTGAGCGACACCGGAGATCAATATGATTGGGATCAAAAAGGAAAGGCTGCCCTGAGCGTTCAGGGAAAGGGCAATGTGGAGATCGAGCTGGACGGCGATAACGAGCTGAAAAGCGGCAATCAGAGTGCGGGCCTTGAAAAAACCTCCACAGGTACGCTGACCCTGAAGGACGATAGTAAAGAAGCCGGCAGCCTGACGGCCACCGGTGGCAACAATGCTGCCGGCATCGGCGGCGGTTTCCAGGGCAACGGCGAAAACATCACCATCACCGGCGGCACAGTGACCGCTACCGGTGGCTTCTCTGCCGCCGGCATCGGCGGCGGTAGAGAAGGCAAGGGCGAAAACATCACCATCACCGGCGGCACGGTGAACGCTACCAGCAACGATGGTGCCGGCATCGGCGGCGGTCTCCTTGGCAGCGGCGAAAACATCGCCATCACCGGCGGCACGGTGAACGCTACCGGCACCGATGGTGCCGGCATCGGCGGCGGTAACGGCGGCGTCGGCAAAAACATCACCATCACCGGCGGCACGGTGACAGCTGCCGGTGGCTTCGGTAACGCTGGCATCGGCGGCGGCAACGGCAGCGACGGCGAAAACATCACCATCACCGGCGGCAGCGTGACCGCTACCGGTGGCGAATTTGCTGCTGGCATCGGCGGCAGTAACGGCGGCAGCGGCAACAACATCACCATCACCGGCGGCACAGTGACGGCTACCGGTGGCGAAGGTGGTGCCGGCATCGGCGGCGGTGCTGAGGGCGGCGGCGGCAACAACATCACCATCAAGGGCGGCACAGTGACCGCTACCGGCGGTGGCAACCGTGGAAACAGTGGTGCCGGCATCGGCGGCGGCAGCTCCGGCAGCGGCGAAAACATCACCATCAACGACGGCAAGGTGACCGCTACCGGTGGCAACTATGCTGCTGGCATCGGCGGCGGCAGCGTCGGCCGTTGGGGCGGTGACGCCGGCAGCGGCAAAAACATCACCATCAACGGCGGCACGGTGAACGCTACCGGCGACGGTGGTGCTGGCATCGGCGGCGGTGGAGCCGCCGCCTCCGACATCGAATTTTGGGGCAGTAACGGCGGCAACGGCGAAGACATCACCATCAACGGCGGCACGGTAAACGCTGCCGGTGCCTACGGTGGTGCCGGCATCGGCGGCGGTCTCAATGGCATCGGCAGCAAGATCACCGTGAGCGGAGCCGCTCATGTGACGGCGACGGCGACCGCCAGCAGGGACCCTGACTGGCCCCATACCGATACCGGTGCTACCATCGGTAACGGCAGCACCAGAACGCCGGATGGTAAATCTGCCGACGGCAAGGAGATCCAGGCAGACATCAACGGCCTGACCACCGGTTGGATCCACCACATCATCTACAACCCGCTCCTGAACTGGAACGACGAACCGGACACCATCCTGAAGGAGTGGTGGGAGTTTGCGCTCCCCAAGCCCATCCCGGACGGGGAGAGCCTGGACCTCCATGTGGAGACGCTGAAGGGCGCCCCCCTGCCTTTTAACACCCGGCAGCAGGGCAGCACCCTGCGGGTGACGACCGACAATCTGTCCGCCCGGCTCCACGGAACCCGGCAGGCGCTGGAGACCCTGCAGGAGCAGGGGGTGGAGCAGATCGAGTTTGTCACCACCCTCAAAACGACCACCCTGTCGGTGGAAGACCTGCTGGCAGAGGGGGGCAGCTGGTTTGCCCTGGAGCACGACGGCCTTGGGAGCCGGCGGCTGAGCGCAGCTCAGGCCGAGAGCCTGAAGTGCTGGAGGCACTAAAAAAATACAGACCCCTTACAGGGGCCGCCTTGGGGAATCACCCGGGGCGGCCTCTTTTTTGTAATTCGTAAAACCACTCGCCTAGCGAGTGGTTTTCATGATACAAAAAGCCGCCGTGCGGGCGGCACGGCGGCGTGGGGAGCGGGGGTCAGCCCTGCTCTTTTTCGAGTTTCTGCTTCTTTATAATGTACGCCTCCATTTTCGGCTCAGCCCAGCCGTCGAGGTTGGTCTGACGCTCCCGGGCGATGCCAAGAGCCTGCGGGGGGACGTCCTTGGTGATGGTGCTGCCGGCGGCGGTGTAGGCCCCGTCGCCGATGGTGACGGGGGCGACAAGGTTGGTGTTGCAGCCGATGAAGCAGTAGTCGCCGATCTGAGTGCGGAACTTGTCCTTGCCGTCGTAGTTGCAGGTGACGGTGCCGCAGCCGAAGTTGCAGTACTTGCCCACGTCGCTGTCGCCGATGTAGGTCAGGTGGCTGACGGTGTTGCCCCGGGCGAAGTTGGAGTTCTTCGTCTCGACATAAGCGCCCAGATGCACGCCGCAGCCGGTGACGGTGTTGATGCGCACATGGGTGAAGGGACCGATGTTGTTGTGGGGGCCGAGGTGGCTGCTGTAGACCTGGCTGGCGTTGACGGTGGTGCCTTCGTCCACGGTGCTGTCCTCGATGAGGGTGTTGGGGCCGATGACGCAGCCTGCGCCGATGGTGGTCTTGCCGCGCAGGATGGTGCCTGCGAGGATGACGGCTCCCGGGGCAATGACCACTTCGGAGCCGATCTCCACATTGCAGCTGCGGATGTCCACGCCGTTTGCGATGTGGCGCAGCAGCACCTCTTCGCGCCGGGCCTCGGCGGCGTCGAGCTTTGCCTTTGCGGCAGCCAGTGCGGATGCATCAATGTTCTGCATAGAGAAAAACCTCCTCCAAAACCGCCTCTCGCAGAAGCTGTGCAGACCCCTGCGGAAGAGGAAATGTTGTATCCAAGATAGAAGAAATTCGGAAAGATGGAAGACAAACAAGAACGGCAGAAAGTTTAATGGATAGAAAGTTGTATCCAACTGCCCAAAAACGGCATCAGAACTCGAAAATCCTCTTCAAATCTTTCCCATTTTATATTACCCAAAAAGTGAGTAAAATGCAAGGGTTTGCACAAAAAATATCAAACAAATTCGGTGATTTGCCCGATGGAATAGACGTGAAATTTTGGTATAATAGTTTAGCATTCACAGAGAAATGTTTATCGTATGACAAGCAGAGCAACGATAAGACCGCCGTGCTTCGCGCCAGCGGCTACCATTTGGGAGGTAAACACGCATGAGCAAAAAGTATCTGTACTACTTCAGCGAAGGCAACGATGCCTTTGGCGGCGACAAGGTCACCATGAAGAACATTCTGGGCGGCAAGGGCGCTGGTCTGGCTGAGATGACCGCAGCCGGTATGCCGGTGCCGCAGGGCTTCACCATCACCACCGAGGCCTGCACCCAGTACTACGCAGACGGCCGCCAGATCAACGACGAGATCACCGCTGACATCTTCGAGCACGTCAAGGGCCTCGAGAAGATCACCGGCAAGACCTTCGGCGACAACGAGAACCCGCTGCTGGTCTCCGTCCGTTCCGGCGCACGTCAGTCCATGCCCGGCATGATGGATACCATCCTGAACCTCGGCCTGAACGATGAGGCTGTCGAGGGTCTGGCCAAGAAGACCAACAACCCCCGCTTCGCATATGACTGCTACCGCCGCTTCGTGCAGATGTTCGCCGACGTCGTCATGATGGTCCCGAAGAGCCTGTTCGAGGTCGAGATCGACAAGCTGAAGGAAGTCAAGGGCGTCAAGAACGACGTTGACCTGACTGCTGACGACCTGAAGGAGCTGGTCGGCACCTTCAAGAAGATCTACGAGGACAACGAGGGCAAGCCCTTCCCCCAGGACCCCAAGGACCAGCTCATCGAGGCTGTCAAGGCCGTCTTCCGCAGCTGGGACAACCCCCGTGCAAACGTCTATCGTAAGATGAACGAGATCCCCTACGAGTGGGGCACCGCTGTCAACGTCCAGCAGATGGCTTTCGGTAACTCCGGCGACCGCTCCGGCACCGGCGTTGCATTCACCCGTGACCCCGCCACCGGCGCTAAGAAGCTGATGGGCGAGTACCTCATCAATGCACAGGGCGAGGACGTCGTTGCCGGTGTCCGCACCCCGTCTCCCATCAGCCACCTGCACGAGCAGATGCCTGAGGTCTACGACCAGTTCGTTGAGATCGCTACCCGTCTGGAGAACTACTTCCGCGATATGCAGGATATGGAGTTCACCATTGAGGACGGCCACCTGTATATGCTGCAGACCCGTAACGGCAAGCGTACCGCTCAGGCTGCTCTGCAGATCGCATGTGACCTGGTGGACGAGGGCATGATCACCGAGCAGGAGGCTGTCCTGCGCGTGGAGCCCAAGCAGCTGGACACCCTGCTGCATCCCCAGTTCGACGCAGCTGCCCTGAAGGCTGCTGAGGTCGTCGGCAAGGGTCTGGCAGCTTCTCCCGGTTCTGCCTGCGGCCAGATCGTCTTCACCGCCGAAGAGGCTGAGGAGATGGTCAAGTCCGGCAAGATGAAGAAGGTCGTTCTGGTCCGTCTGGAGACCTCTCCCGAGGACATCGTCGGCATGCAGGTGTCTCAGGGCATCCTGACCGTCCGCGGCGGCATGACCAGCCACGCAGCCGTTGTTGCTCGTGGTATGGGTACCTGCTGTGTCTCCGGCTGCGGCAACGACAACGATGTGAAGATCGACGAAGAGGCTAAGACCTTCGAGCTCAACGGCCACAAGTTCGTCGAGGGCGACTGGATCTCCATCGACGGCTCCACTGGTAACATCTACGGTGAGCAGGTCGCTACCGTCGCCGCCACCGGCAACAAGAACTTCAACCGCTTCATGGGCTGGGCAGACGCCGCTCGTCAGCTGCTGGTCATGACCAACGCCGATAACCCGCGCGACGCACAGCAGGCAGTTGACCTGGGTGCTGAGGGCATCGGCCTGTGCCGTACCGAGCATATGTTCTTTGCTGAGGACCGCATCAAGGCTGTCCGTGAGATGATCTGCGCACGTACCGTGGAAGAGCGCGAGGCTGCTCTGGCCAAGGTCGAGCCGTTCCAGCAGGGTGACTTCGAGGCGATGTACCGCATCATGGGTGAGCGCCCGATGACCATCCGTTATCTGGACCCGCCTCTCCACGAGTTCCTGCCCAGCAAGGACGAGGACATCAAGGAGCTGGCTGCCGACATGGGCATGACCTTCGATGACCTGAAGAACGTCGTTGCTTCTCTGCATGAGTTCAACCCCATGATGGGCCATCGTGGCTGCCGTCTGGCTGTCACCTACCCCGAGATCGCAGCAATGCAGACCCGCGCTGTTATCAAGGCAGCTCTGAACGTCTCTGCTGAGACCGGTTATATCATCACTCCGCACATCATGATCCCGCTGGTCGGCGAGGTCAAGGAGCTGAAGTTCGTCAAGGACGTTGTCGTCAAGGTCGCAGACGAGCTCATCAAGGCTTCCGGTGTTGACATGAAGTATCTGGTCGGTACCATGATCGAGATCCCCCGTGCAGCTCTGACTGCCGGCGAGATCGCCAAGGAGGCTGAGTTCTTCAGCTTCGGCACCAACGACCTGACCCAGATGACCTTCGGCTTCAGCCGTGACGATGCTGCCAAGTTCTTGGGCGCTTACTACGAGAACAAGATCTACGAGAGCGATCCGTTCCAGCATCTGGATCAGGTCGGCGTCGGCAAGCTGGTCAAGATGGCTGCACATGATGGCCGTGAGACCCGTCCCGACCTGGGTCTGGGCATCTGCGGCGAGCACGGCGGCGATCCCTCCAGCGTCGAGTTCTGCCACAAGGTTGGTCTGGACTACGTCAGCTGCTCTCCCTTCCGTGTGCCTATCGCACGTCTGGCCGCTGCTCAGGCTGCCATCAAGAACCCCCGCAAGTAATCGCGTGAGAGCTTGAGAGAGCACCAATAAAGTATATGAACCGACCCAGTTTCCGTAACAGGAAGCCGGGGCGGTTTTTGTTGCATCCAAAAATAAAAAGGAGACTTTTGAATCAGCTTGAAGTATTTGGCAAATGAGCTGTATGTGCTGTTGTGCTCGGTATACTGTTATTCGATAAGCTAGAAATAACCCCGCAGCCTAGCTCCCGCGTAATCTCCCCAAAAGCAATAAACCCAAACAAAGCACCGGGCTGCCATCCAGAAAATTTTCTGCACGGCAGCCCGGTGGCTTCGGGGCTTTTAATGCCCCTCTAAGGGGTTAATGTGGTATGATGTGAATTTCGGAAAAGGGGGAGAAAACGCGGTGAAAGAATGGAAACTCAGGGAGAAATCGTGGGAAAAATCTCAGAGCAGACTGCCCAGAACCGACAGCAGCAGACTGCCGACGACCATGATGATTGCACCGCCCAGACGAGAGGAGATTTGTGCAAAGGGCATCAGCTCCATGCGGTCAGCGGCGGACAGAACGGCCACGTCGCCGGTGCCGCCCATGTTGGACATACACAGACCTGCGGTAACGCCAGCCTCGACGGGGTAGAAGCCAACCAAACGGCCAACCAGAGCGGCACCAAGGAAAGCGCCGATGCAGGACAGGAAGCAGAGAACCAGATAGGTAAGGCTGAAGCTGCTGATGACAGTGCCAAGTTCCAGATAGCACAGGCCGATACCGACCAGCAGGGCGGGGGTCAGGTTCTTCATGATGAACTGGAACCACTGGTAGCAGTCCACTTCAATGTCTTCGGGGATGATGTTGAAAATCTTGCAGACGGCCACGGAGATAATCATCCATGCGTAAGCGTGGATGCTGATGGAAGGAACCAAGGTATCCCAAATCTTTGCGACGATGTAGCCCCATGCAAAGAAGGAGCAGGAGATGAACATACCAATGCCCATGTTGCGCACATCGATGTGGTCACGTTTGGCCTGCATTTCTTCGCTGACACCCAGCTCATCTGCGGCGTCGGCAGAACGCATCAGCTTGCCCTGACCGTTGAGTTCCTTGCTGTGGATGACCTTGACAAGGATGCCGCCCAGAACGATGGAGATTGCGTTGCCAATCGCAACGGCGGGGGTCATGATGGAGATGGCCTCTGCGGCGGTCATTGTGCCGGAGGACTCAAAAATCTTGGAAAGAGGAACAGCGCCAGCGCCCATGCCGCCGCCCATGATGGGCAGAGCAATCAGAAGGACGGACTTGATGGCACCAAAGCCCATAACGGTGCCGACGATAGCGGTGAGGCCGAAGGACACGATGATAGCGCCAAAGATGGCGGGGAAATAACGGGCAGCTGCCTTGACCAGAAGTTTGCGGTTCATGCCAAGGATGGAGCCGGTGATAAGGGCTGCGATGTAGAAGTCGAGGAATGCGCCGGTGGGTTTGAAAAAGGTGTTGATGGAAGCGACCAAGTCAAAACCCTCGACGAAATTGTAGATTTTGGTGCCGTCCGCCGTAGTACCGACGACGGTAGGCAGAAGATGGAAATAGTTGAGCAGTGCGGAACCAAAGATGACCACGATAGCGCCGCCGCCCAAGTAAGAACGGATAATCGGAGCGTGCTCGCCGATTTCGTAAAGAATGGTGCCGAGCACAATCATAAAGGCAAAACAGCCAGCCATGCCGCCGGGAAGCGTTCCGGTATAGGTGGCAATAATCACAATGACGGCGAAGATGGCAAAAATATACCACGGCAGATTAAATAGCTTGTAGACATTTTTCTTTTCGCTGGTCATAATAAAAAGCCTCCTTTTCTAGTTCTGTCAACAGCGGGCCACGCCGCTCTCGCGGGCAGCTTCTGCCACAGCGTTCGCCACAGCCTCGGCCACCCGGGGGTCGAAGGCACCGGGGATGATGTTCTCTTCGCTGCGGTCATCGTCGGTGATGAGGTCCGCGATGGCGTAGGCGGCGGCCAGCTTCATCTTGTCGTTGATGTCGCGGGCGCGGACGCTCAGAGCGCCCTTGAAGAGGCCCGGGAAGCAGAGAACGTTGTTGACCTGATTCGGGAAGTCGCTGCGGCCGGTGGCCATGACGCGGACGCCGCCGGCCTTGGCCTCGTCGGGCATGATCTCAGGGGTGGGGTTGGCCATGGCAAAGACGATGGCGTCCTTGTTCATGGTCCTGCACAGCTCGGTGGTCAGGATGCCGGGCTTGGACACGCCGATGAAGACGTCGGCGCCCTCCAGCGCCTCCTTCAGGCCGCCCTTGACCTGACGGGGGTTGGTCACCTCGCCCAGCCAGTTCTTGTGCGCTTCGGCGCTGTTGCAGCCCTTGTACAGGGTGCCGAACTGATCCACTGCAATGATGTCCTTTGCGCCTGCGGTCATGAGCATCTTGATGATGGCAGTACCGGCAGCACCGGGGCCGTTCAGCACGATGTGCACATCTTCCATCTTCTTGCCCACCACCCGCAGGGCGTTGATGAGGGCAGCGGTGACCACGATGGCCGTGCCGTGCTGGTCATCGTGGAAGACGGGGATGTCCAGCTCACGCTCCAGGGTCTCCTCGATCTCAAAGCACTCGGGGCTCTTGATGTCTTCGAGGTTGATGCCGCCGAAGGTGGGGGCGATGGCCTTGCAGGCCGCGATGACGCTGGCTGCATCGTGGGCGTCGATGCAGATGCCGCTGCGGTCTCGGGCAGCTCGGCCACCGCCAGCTCCCGCTTCCGGCGGCGCAGCTCGGCGTTGCAGGCGTTGATGAGGATGCGGGTCATCCAGGTGGCGAAATACTCCGGCTGGCGGAGGCGTTTGTAGTGGAGAAAGCCCTGGTAGACCGCCTCGTCCACCGCGTCCACAGCGCAGGCCTCGCTGCCCAGATAGAGCCAGGCGGTGCGGTAGAGCCGGCCTTTCAGTCCCTCCGCCTGTTGAATGAATTCCTGTGCGGTCAAGGGTGGCGCCCCCTTTCTGCCTATTAGAGAAACCGGCGGGCCGTTTTCATTGCGTTTCTTGAAAAAAGTTTGGCTTCATTATATAATAGCCGGGTCAGAGAAAAAAGAGGTCCCGGAGGAATCCTGTTTTGAATCAACTCGACCAACTTCCCATCCCCCTGCTCCAGTGGTACCGCGAAAACGCCCGGGTGCTCCCCTGGCGGAGCGATCCCACCCCCTACCACGTGTGGGTCAGCGAGATCATGCTCCAGCAGACCCGGGTGGCGGCGGTGCTGGACTACTACCGCCGCTTCATGGAGGCCCTGCCCACCGTGGCCGATCTGGCGGCCGTGGAGGAGGACCGGCTCATGAAGCTGTGGCAGGGCCTGGGCTACTACAACCGCGCCCGCAACCTCCAGAAGGCCGCCCGCCAGGTGGCGGAGGACTTCGGCGGGGCGTTCCCCGACACCTATGAGGGCCTTCTCAACCTGTCCGGCGTGGGGGAGTACACGGCGGGGGCCATCGCCTCCATCGCCTTCGGCGTTCCCGTTCCAGCGGTGGACGGCAACGTGCTGCGGGTGGTGGCCCGCATCAGCGGAGACGGCGGCGACATCGCCCGGCCGGACACCAAGGCCCGGATGCGCGCCGCCCTCCAGGCCGTGCTTCCGGTGGACGCCCCCGGCGACTTCAACCAGGCCCTCATGGAGCTGGGGGCCACGGTGTGCCTGCCCAACGGCGCGCCCCTGTGCGACCGGTGCCCGGCGGCGGACTTCTGCACCGCCCGGCGGGAGGAGCGCACCGGGGAGCTGCCCGTCAAGGCGGCAAAAAAGGCCCGGCGCATCGAGGCCCGGACCGTGTTCCTGATTTTCTGGGAAAAGAAGGTGGCCCTGCGGCGGCGGCCGGGGCGGCCTCTTTGTGGCCACGTTGAGTGTGCTGCTCTCTACGGTGGTGATGCATCATCACCACATGGGGCGTATTTGTATG
>ENA-USUA01000456-USUA01000456.1-human-gut-metagenome-genome-assembly--contig:-NODE-456-length-25638-cov-5.803959_pt1 | contig 25638 bp, 20 predicted proteins | sample MGYA00250057_ERZ773390 | MGnify/ENA primary metagenome ERZ773390 (study PRJEB29103, sample SAMN06111941) | human gut metagenome | biome: human gut; feature: ankylosing spondylitis patient; material...
GGCAAAATCCTGAGCAACTTTTTGTTGCTCAGGTACTTAAAAAAAATATTTTATAATAGTGTTGCGGAATTAAGGTTGATCAAGTTCCTTATCAAGCGGCCTTAAACACCGCCATTGCGAACGTAGAGGCCGCTAAGGCATCTGTAGCGACAGCGCAACTGACCTACGAGAGTAAACAAGAATTGTATAAGAACAAAGTAGTTTCCGAGTTCGACCTAAAGACCGCCTACAACACACTACTCTCGGCAAAAGCCCAATTAGCCCAAGCGGAGGCACGAGAGGTGAACGCCCGTAACAACCTTTCTTACACGGAAGTGAAAAGCCCCTCGAACGGCGTCATCGGAACCCTGCCTTATCGTGTAGGCGCATTAGTAAGCGCAAGCCTACCCAAACCGCTCACCACGGTATCGGACAATTCCGAAATGTATGTGTATTTCTCCATGACCGAGAACCAGCTACTGGCCTTGACCCGTCAATACGGCTCGAAAGACAAAGCCTTGGAGAATATGCCCGAGATCGAGCTTCAGTTGAACGATAAATCGCTTTATCCCCAAACGGGAAAGATCGAGACGATCAGCGGCGTTATCGATCAAAACACCGGAACGGTCAGCTTGCGTGCCGCATTCCCGAACGAGGAGCAATCATTGAATAGCGGAGGCTCCGGGAATGTGATCATTCCGGTTACATACGATAACTGCGTAGTAATTCCCCAAGCCGCCACGTTCGAAATCCAAGACCGGGTATTTGTCTTCAAGGTAGTAGACGGAAAGACGCAATCCGCTCCTGTAGAAGTTACCCGTGTGAACGGAGGACAAGAGTATATCGTAAACGCCGGATTGAATAGCGGCGACGTGATCGTAGCCGAAGGCGTAGGTTTATTGCGTGAAGGAACACCGATTGAAGTAAAACAAAATTAAGAACAATGAAAGTTAGCACATTTATAGAACGCCCCGTACTGTCCGCCGTGATTTCCATCACGATTATGGTAGCGGGTATCATCGGGCTTTTCACCTTGCCCGTAGAACAATATCCGGATATCGCCCCTCCTACCGTTATGGTCAGTACGACTTACTTCGGGGCGAATGCCGAGACCATGCAGAAGAGTGTCGTAGCCCCTTTGGAAGAGGCGATCAACGGCGTGGAAGATATGACCTACATGACCTCCACGGCTACCAACTCCGGTACCGCCACGATCACGATCTATTTCCAACAAGGAACCGTCCGGACATGGCCGCCGTAAACGTACAGAACCGTGTATCGAAAGCGACCGGGCAATTGCCGGCCGAGGTTACCCAAGTGGGTGTCACGACTTCCAAGCGCCAGACCAGTATGTTACAGATCTTCTCGCTCTATAGCCCGGACGGTTCTTATGACGAGAACTTCCTCAGTAATTACATCAGCATCAACCTAAAACCAGAGATACTCCGTATCTCCGGAGTCGGCGAGTTGATGGTTATGGGTGGCGATTACAGTATGCGTATCTGGATGAAGCCCGACGTTATGGCCCAATACAAATTGATCCCCTCGGACGTGACCTCCGTGTTGGCCGAGCAAAATATTGAGTCCGCCACGGGTTCTTTAGGCGAGAACTCGGACGAGACGTATCAGTACACCATGAAATATAGCGGACGCCTGCTTACTCCGGAGGAATTCGGCGATATCGTGATCCGCTCCACCGAGGATGGAGAGGTATTGAAGCTAAAAGAGATAGCGGACATTGAGTTAGGAAAGGAGAGTTATGCCTATATCGGACAAACAAACGGTAAGCCGGGTATCTCCTGTATGGTTTTCCAGACAGCCGGATCGAATGCCACGGAGGTGAATAATAAGATCGACGCTTTTCTTGAGGAAGCCTCGAAAGACTTCCCGAAAGGTATCGAGGTCGTAAAATTGATGAGTACGAATGATTTCTTGTACGCCTCGATCCATGAGGTTGTAAAAACCTTGATAGAGGCCATTATCCTCGTTATCCTTGTGGTATATGTCTTCTTGCAGGATATCCGTTCTACGCTGATTCCGTTGGTAGCGATCGTGGTTTCCTTGATCGGTACGTTCGCCTTTATGACGGTCGCCGGATTTAGCATTAACTTGATCACTTTATTCGCTTTGGTATTGGTGATCGGTACGGTGGTGGACGACGCGATCGTTGTCGTCGAGGCAGTCCAAGCTCGGTTCGACGTTGGATATAAGTCCTCTTATATGGCTAGTATGGATGCGATGAAAGGATTGACATCCGCCATCGTCTCTACTTCATTGGTATTTATGGGCGTGTTTATCCCGGTATCGTTTATGAGCGGTACATCCGGTACATTCTATACGCAGTTCGGTTTGACGATGGCAGCGGCCGTAGGTATCTCTACCGTTAATGCGTTAACGTTAAGCCCGGCGCTTTGCGCTATCTTATTGAAGCCTTACATCAACGAGGACGGCACCCAAAAGAATAACTTCGCCGCACGTTTCCGTAAGGCGTTCAACGCCGCATTCGATTCGGTCATCAAGAAATATAAGCACGGGGTGTTGTTCTTTATCAAGCGGAAATGGCTGGCTTGGTCTTTATTGGCATGCTCCATCGTATTACTTATCGTCTTGATGAACACGACAAAATCCAGCTTGGTGCCCGATGAGGATCAAGGTACGGTCTTTGTCAACGTAAGTACGGCCTCCGGAAGCTCCTTGGCTACGACTAACAAGATCATGACGAATATCGAGCAACGGATCAACCAGATTCCACAGCTTCAATCTTATTCCAAGGTTTCCGGTTATGGTTTGCTGGCCGGACAAGGTAGCTCTTTCGGTATGTTCATCTTGAAACTAAAACATTGGGATGAGCGCCCGGACAAGGAAGATAACGTACAAGCCGTGATCGGACAGGTATATGGCCGTACGGCAGATATCAAGGACGCTACGATTTTCGCCATCGCCCCGGCCATGATCCCCGGATATGGTATGGGTAACGCATTGGAAATGCATACGCAAGACAAGGCCGGTGGAGACTTAACGACCTTCTTTAACACGACCCAGCAATATCTCGCCGCCTTGCGTGAACGGCCCGAGATCGCTACGGCTTACTCTACCTTCGATATCAAGTACCCGCAATGGCGCGTGGATGTGGACGCGGCGAAATGCAAACGGGCCGGAATCACTCCGGATGCTGTTCTATCAACCCTTTCCGGTTATTACGGAGGGCAATATGTGTCGAATATCAACCGTTTCTCGAAGGTGTATAAGGTGATGATACAGTCCGATCCTAAATATCGTCTGGATGAGGCCTCCTTGAATAATACGTTCGTACGCATGTCGAACGGCGAGATGGCACCGCTTAGTCAGTTTATCACCTTGACCAAGGTATACGGTGCCGAATCTCTAGCCCGTTTCAACATGTATAATTCGATCGCCGTCAATGCCGTACCGGCCAATGGATATAGCTCCGGGGATGCTATCAAGGCGGTAAAAGAGACAGCGGCCACTTCGCTCCCGAAAGGGTATGGCTACGACTTCGGTAGTATCACCCGTGAGGAGAACCAGCAGAGTAATACGACCATTATCATCTTCGGTATCTGTATCTTGATGATTTATTTGATCCTAAGTGCCTTGTACGAGAGTTTCCTTGTTCCTTTCGCCGTGATTCTTTCCGTACCGATGGGTTTGATGGGTAGTTTCTTGTTCGCTAAGTTCATGGGATTGGAGAATAACATTTATCTGCAAACCGGTTTGATCATGTTGATCGGATTGTTGGCGAAGACCGCCATCTTATTGACAGAGTACGCTACCCAACGCCGCCTGTCCGGTATGAGCCTGACTTCAGCCGCTCTTAGCGCGGCAAAGGTTCGTCTGCGCCCGATCTTGATGACCGCTCTTACGATGATATTCGGTTTGCTGCCATTGATCGTTTCCAACGGCGTAGGCGCTAATGGAAACCGCTCGTTGGGAACCGGTGCCGTTGGCGGTATGTTGATCGGTACATTGGCTTTGTTATTTATCGTGCCTTGCTTATTCATCACGTTCCAATACCTGCAAGAGAAACTACGCCCGATCCAATTCGAGCGTTCCCTTGATTGGCAGGTGCAAGAAGAGGTAAAAGAGGCCGCCGAGGAAAGAAAAGAATATTTAGATAGCAAGAAATAATCTATCCAGATTGTGTATATATATAATGTATATGAAGAATAACATCATACTCCTTGCCGTAGCGACGCTAGCGTTGAATAGCTGCGGCATTTACAAGAAATACGAGCCTGTCGCCACCCTCCCGGAGAATCTATACCGGGAGGAGATAGCCCCGGCAGATACCTTCTCCATCGGGAATATCAGTTGGCGGGACCTGTTCACCGATCCGGCCTTGCAATCCTTGATCGAACGGGGATTAGCCAATAATACAGACCTACGGATCGCCCATCTAAAGGTACAAGAAGCTGAGGCGGCGTTAATGACCTCCCGCCTCTCCTACCTCCCGTCGCTCTCCCTAGATCCACAGGGCACGACAAGTAGCTTTGATAAGGCGAAAGCGTCGTGGACATACAACGTCCCGGTATCGGCCAGTTGGGAGGTCGATATCTTCGACCGGCTGACAAACGCCAAACGACAAGCGAAAGCCGCCTTGTCGCAAAGCCAAGCGTATAGCCAAGCCGTACAAACGCAACTGATCGCCAATATCGCCAACCTGTATTACACCTTATTGATGCTGGACCGGCAATACGAGATCACGACAGAAACCGCCGTGAAATGGCTAGAAAGCCTTCGTACCACCCAAGCATTAATGGCAGCCGGCATGACTACCGAGGCGGCCGTATCGCAAACCGAGGCTACTTGCTACTCCATCGAGACCTCTGTTAAAGATCTGGAACAGACCATCCGGGAGACCGAGAATACGCTTGCCGTCTTATTGGGAGAGACACCTCAGGATATTGAGCGAGGAAGGTTGGAAGACCAATCCTTAACCCCGGATCTGGCTATCGGTATCCCGGTACAGATGCTCTCGAACCGTCCAGATGTACGTAGCGCCGAGTACGCTTTGGCGCAAGCGTTCTACGGGACAGCCTCCGCACGCTCCAATTTTTATCCCTCGCTACGTCTTAGCGGCAGCGCGGGATGGACAAACAGCGCAGGTAGTTACATCGTAAATCCGGGTAAACTATTACTATCGGCGGTCGGCTCCCTCACGCAACCGCTATTTAACAAAGGAGCGAATATCGCCCAATTGAAAATAGCGAAAGCGCAGCAAGAAGAGGCCAAGCTCACTTTCCAACAAACCGTGCTCAACGCCGGAAAAGAGGTGAACGACGCACTTACCCAAGCCCAGACCGCAAAGGGAAAGATCGACTTGCGTACACACCAAATCGAATCGCTTGAAGATGCCGTCCGTAGCACCCAATTGCTGATGACGCATGGAAACACCACTTATTTGGAAGTGCTCACGGCACAGCAAACCCTGCTCAGCGCCCAGCTCTCCCAAGTAACGGATCGTTTTGACGAGCTTCAAGCCACCGTAAACCTCTACCAAGCCTTAGGAGGAGGCAGACATTAAAGATAGTCCTTTCAGACTTGTATATAATTATGATTGTAACCTCCTTTTGTGCGTGACGCATAGAAGGAGGTAAAAAAATACCCGGTTTATGGTATATGCCGTAAACAATCCATCCACTATCTTTGTCATATAAATAAAAGAATCCAGAAACAACAAAATTCATTTGTATATGGCAAGAATAGCAAGACAACTGACCGACCTTGTCGGCAACACTCCCCTGTTGGAGTTCTCTAATTTCAACGCGAGCAAGGGCCTTAAAGCCCAAGTAATCGGCAAGCTGGAATATTTCAACCCGGCTGGTAGCGTAAAAGACCGCATCGCCTTGGCGATGATCGAGGACGCCGAGGCTAAAGGCTTGTTGAAACCCGGCGCTACCATTATCGAACCGACCAGCGGTAATACCGGAGTCGGACTTGCTTTTGTCTCCGCCTCGAAAGGCTACAAATTAATCCTGACCATGCCGGATACCATGAGTGCCGAGCGTCGTAATTTATTGAAAGCGTTAGGTGCCCGGCTCGTCCTCACCCCCGGGGCGGAAGGCATGAAAGGAGCCATCGCCAAAGCGGAGGAACTGCGTGACGCGACTCCCGGTTCCATCATCCTACAACAATTCGAGAATCCCGCTAACCCGGCCGTACATATCCGTACGACCGCCGAAGAGATCTGGCGTGATACGGATGGTAAAGTCGATCTGTTTGTAGCCGGCGTAGGAACCGGAGGCACGGTCAGCGGTGTCGGTGCCGGATTGAAAGCTCACAACCCGAACGTACAAATCGTAGCGGTAGAGCCTAGCGATTCACCGGTACTTTCCGGAGGCAAGCCCGGCCCGCACAAGATACAGGGCATCGGAGCCGGCTTTATCCCCAAGACCTACAACGGGGAGGTAGTTGACAAGATCCTGCAAGTAACGAACGATGACGCTATCCGTACCAGCCGGGAACTGGCCGGGAAGGAAGGGTTGCTGGTAGGAATATCTTCCGGCGCCGCTGTATACGCCGCCGTGGAACTAGCTAAACTTCCGGAGAATGAGGGAAAAACGATCGTGGCGTTGCTTCCGGACACAGGAGAAAGGTATCTCTCCACGGTTCTATATGCTTTCGAGGAATATCCTCTATAGGCTTTTATCGGTTTATCTGATGTCATAGAATCTGAGTCGAAAACACTATAGTGTTTGTGGATAAACACAATAGTATTCAGACTAAAACACTACTGTATTCGTGCACAAATACAGTAGTGTTTTTTACAGATTACAAGAGCCCTTTCGTACTCGGTAGCTCAAACCGATAAATATCTCGTCGGATCGCCATCTTGATCGAGCGGGCCAAAGCCTTGAAGATACCTTCTATCTTATGATGCTCGTTCGTACCCTCGGCACGGATATTCAAATTCATGCGGGCAGCGTCGCTCAAGCTCTTGAAGAAATGGAGGAACATCTCCGTAGGCATATCCCCTACTTTCTCACGGTGGAACTCAGCGTCCCAAACCAACCAAGGACGGCCACCGAAATCCAGCGCCACGCTACACAAGCAATCGTCCATCGGAAGGCAATACCCATAACGCTCGATCCCTCGCTTATCACCCAGCGCTTTCAGCATCGCCTCGCCAAGGGCGATCGCCGTATCCTCTATCGTATGATGCTCGTCGACTTCCAGGTCGCCTTTTACCCGTACTGTCAGGTCCGTACCAGAATGCTTACCGATCTGGTCCAACATATGATCGAAGAAACCAAGCCCGGTAGAGATCGATGTCTTTCCGGTTCCATCCAGATTCCAGTCCACATAAATATCCGTCTCCTTCGTGGCACGCCGTACGACCGCACGACGCTCGCCGGCAAACAGATACTCGGTGATCTTATCCCAATCATCCGTGATATAGGCGGAAGACAATGAGGTAGCATAAGCCGCCAACTCACTCTCCGCTCCCTCCTCCGGGCGCAACCAGATACCTTTAGCGCCCAGATTATGGGCCAACTCCATATCCGTAAGGCGATCCCCGATCACGAAACTATTCTCCAGATCGTATTCACCTGTCATATATTTCGTAAGCATTCCTGTACGAGGCTTACGATTCGGGGAATTATCCTCGGGAAAGGAAGGATCGATCAATATATCATCAAACACGATCCCCTCGCCTTCCAGTGTTTTTAGGATCAAGTTATGGGCAGGCCAGAAAGTCTCCTCCGGGAAAGAGGGCGTACCCAGCCCGTCTTGGTTGGAGACCATCACGAACTCGAAATCCAACCGCTCGCGAATGAAATAGAGGTTACGCATCACCTTCGGGACAAACTCTAGTTTCTCCAAGCTATCCAATTGATAATCTACGGGCGGCTCTTTTACAAGCGTGCCGTCTCGATCGATAAACAACGCTCTTTTCCTCGTGCTCATAATTTCATGTTTTTCATCGCGTTCAATAAGCTATCATTCTCTTTCGGCGTACCGATCGTAATACGAAGGCAACCCCGGCATTTCTGCACGTTGCTACGGTTACGCACTACGATCCCTTTCTTCACGAGCCCATTATACATGGCATCCGCCTTGGCGACATTCACCAACAAGAAATTAGCGTCCGAAGGATATACTTGATAGGAGAAAGGAGGCTCGGACAGGATCTTCTCCAACCGGTTACGCTCCGTGAGGATCTCGTTCACTTGGTGCTTCATGGTCGCCTCGTCGCTCAAGAGCTCCAAAGCTTTCTCCTGCGTAAGCTGGTTGACGTTATACGGATATTTGATCTTATTCAAGACACCGATAATCTCCGGAGAGGCAAATGCCATACCCAAACGAATACCCGCCGCTCCCCACGCTTTCGACAAGGTTTGAAGAACGATCAGATTCGGGAACCCGGATAATTCCTTCAAGAAAGAGGGATAAGCGGAGAAGTCGATATAAGCCTCATCGATCACCACGATTCCTTCATAATTCTTCAATATCTTATAGATCGAGCCACGATCCAGGCTGTTGCCACTGGGGTTATTCGGGGAACATAGGAAGATCACTTTAGTCCACTCGTCCGCCGATTCCAACACTCGGTCAGCGTCCAAGTCGAAATTCTCGTCCAAAGAGACCTTGCGACATTCCACGTTATTTACATTCGCAGCCACCTCATACATACCATACGACGGCGAGATCGTCACCACACTATCCAACCCCGGCTCGCAAAAGGCACGGATCACCAGATCGATGGCCTCGTCGCTGCCATTGCCCAAGAAGATCGAGTTACGATCCACGCCTTTCAATACGGCCAGACGATCCTTCAATTTCCACTGCAAGGGATCGGGATAACGGTTATACGGCACATTCCACGGATTCTCATTCGCGTCCAGAAAAACGGAGGCATCCCCATGAAACTCATCACGTGCGGATGAATACGGTTTCAAATTCCAGACATTCGGTCTTACTAAATCTTTCAGGTCTTTCATATCGTGTTCAATCTAATTGTTACTGCGTTGCGGTGAGCATCCAGATGCTCGTTGGCCGCCATGGTTTGGATCGTGCTACCCAAGGCACGGATACCATCGGAAGAGATCTCTTGGAAAGTGATCTTCTTGATGAAGCTATCCAAGTTTACGCCGCTATATGCCTTGGCATAACCGTTGGTCGGCAAGGTATGATTCGTGCCGGAAGCATAATCGCCTGCGCTTTCCGGAGTATATGGACCCATAAAGACACTGCCAGCGTTCTCGATTCGCTCCGCGATAGCGGTGTAATCCGATGTTTGGATAATCAAGTGCTCGGGAGCGTATTGATTCGTGAAGTCCACGACTTCCCGCGAATCTTTCAATACGATGATACGGCTGTGCGCTAATGATTTCTCGGTAATCTCCTTTCGAGGCAAACGATCGAGTTGCTCTTGGATGGCACGGGCCACGGGTTCCACGATCATTTCCGAAGCGGTTACGAGGATCGCTTGGCTATCCACTCCATGCTCGGCCTGCGAGAGGAAATCGGCGGCGATAAAATCGGGATTCGCTGTCTCGTCCGCGATCACCTCTACCTCGGATGGTCCGGCGGGCATATCGATGGCGACTTCTTTTAGGCTTACTAATTGCTTCGCCGCCGTCACGTATTGATTACCGGGGCCAAAGATCTTATACACCTTGGGGACCGATTCCGTCCCATAGGCCATCGCCGCTATCGCTTGGATTCCTCCAGCCTTGAATATCTTACTTACACCCGCGACCTCCGCGGCAAACAGGATAGCGGGATGTACTTTCCCTTCCCGGTTCGGTGGCGTACATAATACGATCTCCTTGCATCCGGCGATACGTGCGGGCACTGCCAACATCAATACCGTGGAAAACAAAGGCGCCGTTCCGCCCGGAATATATAAACCGACTTTCTCGATCGCTACCGCTTTCTGCCAACAAGTGACTCCCGGGGTAGTCTCCACTTTCTTTCCCTCGAAACGTTGTGAGGCGTGGAACTTCTCGATATTCGCCTTTGCCGTACGAATCGCCTGTTTCAAGTCCTCAGCGACCAAGGCATCCGCTTCCCGCATCTCCTCTTCCGAGACTTGAAGGGAAGAAAGGAGCACTTTATCAAACTTTTCCTCATACGCTTTTACGGCAGTGTCACCCTGCTCGCGTACCTCGTCCAATACCGTACGGACCGTATCGAACAAGGTGGTTACATCTAATGCGGGACGTTTGATTAGTGAGCTCCATTCCTCACGTCCGGGATATTTTATAATCTCCATATTATACAATCATTTTCTCGATCGGAAGCACTAAGATACCTTCAGCCCCCAATGATTTTAGTTTACCAATAATTTCCCAGAAATGCTTCTCGGCGATCACGGATTGAACAGAGACCCATTCATCGTTTGCCAAAGGCGTTATGGTCGGGCTCTTCATACCGGGAAGCACCTCGATAATCTCATCCAGCTTTTCTTTCGGAGCGTTCAGCAACACGTACTTCTTGCCCTCGGCGACTTGAATCGCCTCGAAGCGGAATAGAAGCTCATCCAATATCTCCAGTTTCTCTTTGGATAGATTATTGTTAGCGATCAATAAAGCCTCACAAGGAAGGACTACCTCCACTTCTCTCAATTGATTGCTTACCAAAGTGCTACCGGAGCTTACGATATCAAAGATAGCGTCCGCCAAACCAATGCCCGGGGCGATTTCCACAGAGCCGCTGATTACATGAATATCCGCCTTCACGCCTCTCTCCTCTAAGAAAGACCGTAGGATCACGGGATAGGAAGTAGCGATCGTTTTTCCCTCAAACCATTCAGCTCCCTTATATTCCTCATCTTTGGGGATAGCTAAGGATAGACGGCACTTACTAAAGCCCAGACGCTTGATCAATTTCGCCTCTTGCCCTTTCTCCACGTACTCGTTCTCTCCGACAATACCAATATCCGCCACACCGTTAGCTACAGACTGAGGAATATCATCATCACGAAGGAATAATACCTCTACCGGAAAACCTTTTGCCGATAATAACAGAATGCGTTTGCCCCTGTTTAGTTTAATACCCGCTTCTTCAAGCAACATCATGGTCTCGTCGTACAGACGGCCCTTCGATTGTACCGCGATTCTCAACATAACTATATCTTATTTTTATATTATAAATATCAACAAAAAAGGCTTACCGCAAAACGGCAAGCCTTTATCTTTTTATCATGAGTACATACATACCATTCAGCCCACCGAACTATCGCCCGCTGTAATGATGATGGTGATGTAATGTAGTCGTTATTTTCATTTCTTTTGTTATTTACGTCGCAAAGTTACAATAATAATTGAAAGAACAAATATTTCTGACAAAATATTATCCCAATATCTATATTACTTCAATCCGTTCTTACGGAGCAACTCTTCTATCTCTTTCAAGCTTATAGATTCACGTTCTGCTTTGTTTTCATAATCATCAATGAAAGAGGCATAATGCTTCCGCAAACGTTTCGCTTCCTTCTTAAAGGAGGCTAAGACTTCTATTCTATATTCCATCTCTCATTTCTTTTAAGAAATCTCTCGCTGATTGTTTCCTCCCGGCAATCATGTCTTTCAGCCCGGCATCAATCCCTGCCAAGATTTCTTCCTTGCTAATATATTCCGTTTCTTCCTCTTCGGCTTTTGTCCTAATTTTATTGTTCAGCTTTTTCAGATAGTTCTTCACACGGTTGAGCGTGTCTTTATCATCGATGCTTAACAATTCTTCGACCAAATCCATCTTTAGGCATTTTAGTTCCATTGCCGTCATACAAATACTCCTTTCTTATTAATTCGTTCTCTCAAGGACAAAGATAATGATTTACTTTAATACAAATGACTCGCTTGCTGCTTAATCTTATTGGAAAGCATCAAGGGGAAGTCCGGATGCGCGGTAAAAAACGCATCAACTTCTTCCCGAGCTTCCTTCGATGTATGGGCGGAAAGCAAGGAGCGAACCCAAGCGGTGGGGAAAAAGATATCGCCAGTCCGCTGTACTTCCGGCATCGCTTCCAAGGCCGGACGGATATAAGCGACCGACTCTTGTTCTCGTAGGCGATGGTTCAAATTAGCGAGAGCGGAAGAGGCCCATGGCTCCACCCTACGATTCCCGGCGATCAACAAGGAAGCGAAGACACTGTCACGTTCCGCCTTGCGGGGCGATACGGATGGGGAGATAAATTGATACTCCTTCTTCCGGTCCGGATTCTGTATGCGGGATAATTGCGTAGCGATAATCTTATCCGCTTTTTCCGGCAAATGCATCGCCAGCATATAGGATAAGCCAATATAATCACTCTCGCTCAACGTACAATCTTTCGGAGCTTTCCGTTCCTGCCATAACGTATACAGACGTTGTACCGCCTCCTCTGAATCCGCTATCGAACGATACAAACGAAACGCCTGCAAGCGATGTTGGGATACGGGATTCGTTGTCACGATCTTCCACAAAGCCTCTTCCAACGGACAAGAATCCGACGGGAATATCCGCTGGCAATCTCCTAAATAGCTTAAAGCCATCGAGAACAATAAAGAATTAGACTCATTCGGTAAATACGCTAACATCTCTTCACGGAACCCTTGCGGAGAAATCGTTTTCCAACGAAGATTCTCATAAAGGGTAATCAGCAAAGATCCCTTCAACACCTCATCTTCCGATGAGCGAAGCACAGACCATAGACCGGAAGACTCCCCCTCTGTTATTTTAAAGAAGCCATAACCACGCCCATTTATATTCGGAAGAATGACACAATTTCCATTCGGAAGAAAACTTAATTTCATTCGGAAGGAATCAGAGTTTCCTTCGAGAGAAACCGGGATTTCTTCCGAATCCGTTCCACAGATCACCCGATAGGTTAATTCTTGCGGCCATTTTAAACCCCGGCCCAACGGATCACGCTGCTCTACGACCAACTCGCCGTCCTTAACCGAAGCCGTAATCTCCGGCATACCCTTCTGATTCACCCACACCTCACTCCAAGCGGCCAGATCCTCTTCCGTATATTTATTCAAGATACGGATCAAGCCCTCCCACGTAGCGTTCCCATACGCATAAGTAGTCAAGTACTCACGGATTCCCTGCTGGAAAGCCTCTTCTCCCAGAACACGTACCAACATTTCCATAACCACGGGAGATTTATCATAGATGATATTACCATATACCAAACCGGCGTTCCGCAAATTATCCAAATCTTGCTTGATCGGATTCGCACCTGACGTACGGTCTTCCGAATAAGATGCGGGAATATAATCCCGAATAAAATTCAACCGGTGATTCACGTCCGGATATAAAGGTTCTACGATACGGGAAGCAAAATAATTAGCGAAAACCTCTTTTGTCCATACATCATCAAACCATTTCATCGTTACATAATCGCCAAACCACATATGAGAGGTTTCATGCGCGATCAAGGAACTCCGACTCAATCGCTCATTTAAGGTAGGATGCTCATCCAGAAACATCCGGCGATCCGTATATAAGGTAGCACCCGTATGTTCCATACCTCCATATTGGAAACCGGGTAAGATAATCACGTCATATTTAGCAAAAGGATAAGGAATACCAGTAAAGTCTTCCTGCCATTCCAACGCGTCGAACACCTCATCGGCAATGGCTGGGCATTGAGCGATTTTCTTCGGATCTGTCTCCCGATGATAAATAGAGATATCCCGTCCGTTCCGGGAATAAACCTCCCGAGTCAGTTCACCGGCCACGAATGAGAACAGGTAGGTACTAAGCGGTTCCGTCTCCTTGAAAGAAATACGATTCCGACCGGAGACGCCCGTACTATCCGTTTGCGTGATAGCGCCATTCGCCACGGCCTGCCAAGTGGAAGGAACTTCCAAGGTCAAGGTAAAAAGCGACTTCATATCCGGCTGGTCAAAACAAGGGAATACCGTACGTGCCCGGTCCGGAACCAATAACGTATACAGGAACTCATCCCGCCGGTTCAAGGATTGATCCGCCGGAGTAAAAGCGATCGCTACCCGGTTCTCTCCCACCGCTACCCAATCTGAGGCTATCACGATATGCTCATCTTTCACCTCGTAGGGAATATCGCCTCCGTTCAAGGTTACGGATGTCACTTGCTCCGGTTCTCCGCGGAAATCAATAATAAGCGGCTGCTTCTCGTCTAATCGCAACGATAGTTCCACCTTTCCCCGGATCGCCTCGCCACGAGATTCCGGGATCGAGAAGAAAAGATTATAACGGACATCGGAGAAATGCTCCTTCCGGAATCGCGCCAGCTCAAGGCCCACACCGGGCCGGGACAAACCGGCCTCATCTTGTTTAACAGAGCTACAAGCAACCAGACCGGACAGTACGCAAGCTCCGATAAATACCTTTAGGTTCATATCTCGTAATTATTCTCTTAAGTATTCTGCTATACCCATAAAATTTCGTTCCAACAAATACATCTGGCTAGCCATAAACGTGAAAAAATCTCCCCAATGCGCTCGCCGATGCAAATCCAATCCTTCCTTTGCCACATAGATACGGGCCACTTGTCGGCCATTCTCACGGACAAAGCAAATATCCCAGATCAAGCCTTCGGGAAAATCCTGTTCCAAGGTCTCTTTATACCAAGTCAGGCGCTCAAACATTTCCAGACGTAAATCCTCGCTACGGTGGTTTACCTCAAGAATAACGTAAGCCCCTTGGCGGTTCGCGTCGAATTTCAACTCAACGCCCTTTACCTTCGTATCATATAATGTCCAAATTTTCTTACGCCCCCGCAAATAGGGTTGCACCTCACAAAAAGCGGCGAAGCTTTCCCAAAACTCCAATTTGAGATTCTTCAGTTCCTCCTTACTATACATTATTTATAAATGTCTTTCCTTGTTACCTTAACGATCTGTCCGAATTTGGAGAGTTTCTCCATATCCATACTCTTTGAATTACCGACTATCGCATATATCATTAAATGATCTTGTATATTCTCCTTATAAAAACGAAGGATATCCTCCATAGTCATCCGATCGATGACCTCCAGATAATCCTTGTTCGGATCGCTCTCGTACCCTTCACGCCGGAAACCGGCGATCTTCAAGGAAAGAGAGCGACTAGTAGGATATTCATTATTCACCCAATTACGAATCGTCTGCTTCACCGACTCCACCCGTTCCGGACGTTCCGGCATATCATGCACCAGATTTTCCAGCACTTCCATCGCATCGATCATCTTATCCGTCTGTGTAGCCAGTTTCATCACGAAACTAGCGGGCTTCTCCGATCGATTCAAAGGAGGATGTTTCAAACGGGCATTTACTTGATAAGCGAACGAACGAAACTCACGGATCTCCTGAAACATCAAAGATGACATATCCCCTCCGAAATAAGCGCTAAACAACCGGGAAATAGGACGATCCTCCTTAGCCTTCAACGGATCGATATACATATAGGCATAGATTATGCTTTGCGTGACATCCTCCATGTCCATGAAAAAGACAGTCGGCTTATCATACGTCATAAGATCACGAATATAGGGAGAGTTCGATGGAATACTTACCTCCTCCAAGGGTAAATGCAGCTTGATCTGCCGAGCGGCCTCCTCCGTAGACAATGTACCACAATAATGCAGGTTACAAGCGACCGAACGTACCTTACTGAAGGTGTCCAGCAACATCTTTCCTTTTAGTTTTTTGATTTCAGCGAACGATAATTTGGTCAAATAACGGGATTGCTCCCCAAATTTGACTTTCTCTAACAGCATATCGGCTACGTTCTCGCTGGAATTGAACAACGATTTCTCCGTTACCTTCGCCTCGTCCACAATCTGCCGTAACTTCTTGTCATCTGGCTTGGCGTGCCGCAAGAAATCGCCGACCAAAGCCATTGTTTGGGTAAAATGCCCATCAAAACCATTCACCACCACCAGAAACTCAGAATCCGTGGAATCAAAAGTCAATGTACTACCAAGTTCCTGCAATTTACCCCGAAAGACCTCAAAAGACATCGATTCCGTCGCTACGAAAGGTAGATAAGCGGACAATTTATCAAGATCACGAAGCTCCAACTGCCCCACTCCATAAGATAGTGTCAGCGAGAATATATCATTTACGGAATTATGAGTCTTATACAACGTGACAAGCGGACGCAAGGATACGACCTCGGCGTCTTTCTCAAAATCGAGAAAATGCGGTTTCAATTCTTGTACGGGTATCTTTTCCAGACGTTCCACATAAGCGGAGGAAGCATCGGAGTTCTTCGGTATAATCGGTGAATAATCCGGCTTGGGTAAGATCGTTTTTGGATAGCGTCCGGTCTTCTTCGTGACGTACATATAATTCTCCGTAAAATATTTCTTGGCGACCTCAATCACGTCTTCTCTCGACAAGGCATCGATACGGGTAACCTCATCCAAATAATCCTGCCAGCTTTTCCCTTGAGAGAAAATACGCATCATCACCTCGGCCCTTGAGTTTATGTCTTCCAATTTGGAGGCATATTCACGTTTCTGTTCCAATTTCAAGCTTTGGAACATCTCATCGCTAAAATCCCCCTCCTTAATACGGTTGATTTGTTTCCATACTAATTTCTCGGCTGCCGCATAGGTCTGGAAAAAGAACTTCGGAAATACCAACAAACCTAATATTCCAGCCTCATTCATACTTTGGTTAACCGCCATCGCACCCATCACCTTATGATCTACCGTCAGCTTATCCAAAAATCCCGTACCATTGGAGTTATTCAATAAAGATACGGCGATATTGAGCGCAACTTGATCCGGATGATTCGCGGGAACTCCCCGGAATCCCAATGCCATAATTTTCACGAAAGGCATAGGAATACGTACGCTCACTTTCTCCCGCCCCTCGAATGGTGGAAGCGCAACGATATCCCGGTGGGGCGGCTTCCCTTTTCGTATCCGTGAAAAAGTAGATTCCAAGATTGGCAAGACCTCCTCCGTATCGAAATCCCCGCTTAAGATCAATCCCATATTGGAAGCGACATAGTATTTCTCGAAGAACCGGCGCATCTCCGAAAGACGGGGATTCTTCAAGTTCTCCGCACTTCCGATAATCGGATACGCATACGGATGCGGATAGAAATAACGCTCTGTCAATTTCTCGATGGCGACGCTAGCCATCGTGTCCCCATACATGTTCTTTTCCTCATAGACCGTCTCCAGCTCACTCTGGAAAAGACGAAATACGGGATTTACCAAACGCTCACTATTGATCTCGGCCCATTGGGAGATATATTGCGGAGAGAATGTATTGAAATATAATGTATAGTCGTAAGAAGTCCCGGCATTCAACTTCGTACCACCGAAACGAGAGATCAACCGGTCGAACTCGTTCGGTATTACATACTCAGCGGCACGTACGCTCAGGTCGTTAATGATTTGCTGCAAATGGGCACGCATCTTGGGATCCTCGGTATCCGCCAAAGCGTCATATTTCTCGGCGATAATGTCCAGCAAGACTTTCTCGGACTCATAATCGATTGTCCCGATCTTATCCGTTCCTTTAAACATCATATGCTCGAAATAATGCGCGATACCTGTGTTAGGGGAATCTTTAGCTCCGGCTTTTACAACTACGGCTCCGAATATCTTAGGTTGGCTATGGTCCTCATTCAACCATACCGTCAAATCATTACTTAATTTATGCTCTCGTACCTGTAGAAAATCTGAGGTTGACAACAGAGATCTCATGGAATCCATTTAAGTTTATATTATTTCACAAAGATACATTTTTCAATTGGATTAATACGCTTACATTTACAAGCAATCTTAACAAAAGGGCAAATTTAACGTAGGATTGAACCTATTTTTAAGAGTAGTGTTATATCAAAAAACGATTATTATGATAAATTTAGGTAGTTGGATGAACAAAGTCCTCACCGGATGGGGTGTAGACGAGAAAATAGCGAACACATTTGACGAGGCGATCATCGCCATCTTACTAGTGGCGGTCGCTATCGGATTAGATTATTTATGCCAAGCTATTTTTGTCGGAGGGGTACGTAGTATCGTTAAGCATACGCATTATAAATGGGATACGTTATTAATTAAACGTAAGGTCGTACATTATCTCGTACATACGATTCCCGGCATTTTAGTATATGCTTTGCTCCCGATGGCTTTTATCCGAGGAAAGGAATTATTATTCATTTCCCAGAAGATTTGCGCGGTCTATATCATATTTTCCCTGCTGTTAGCGCTCAACGGTCTTCTCTTAATGATGTTGGATTTGTTTAACCAACAGGAGAAAATGAAAAACAGGCCGATGAAAGGTTTTATACAAGTATTACAAGTGCTTGTTTTCTTCGTTGGCGGCATTGTCATTATAGCGATTCTCGTCAATAAATCCCCGGCTACCCTTTTCGCCGGATTAGGTGCGTCGGCAGCTATTCTTATGTTGGTATTTAAAGATAGCATATTAGGTTTCGTGGCGGGTATACAGCTTTCGGCGAATGATATGTTGCGCCCCGGCGACTGGATCACGATGCCTTCTGCCAACGCAAACGGTATTGTTCAAGAAATAACCCTAAACACCGTGAAAGTTCAGAACTTCGATAATACGATCTCGACAATCCCGCCTTATAATCTAGTGAATAGTTCTTTCCAAAACTGGCGCGGGATGGTTGAGTCTGGAGGACGCAGGGTTATGAAGTCCATTTATCTCGATTTGAATACGATCAAGTTCTGTACACCGGAGATGCTAGATACATTCCGCAAGGAAATTCCTTTATTAGCGGATTACCAACCGGATAAGGATGTAGTACCTACAAACTCCCAAGTATTCCGTGTATATGTAGAGCGTTATCTGACAAGTCTTCCTGTCGTAAATCAAGATTTGGATTTAATTATCAGTCAACTTCAATCCACGGAATATGGTGTTCCTGTCCAGATTTATTTCTTTTCCCGAAATAAAATATGGAAAGAATATGAACGGATCCAGTCGGATATATTCGATCATTTCTTCGCTATGATTCCTAAATTTGAATTGAAAGTATATCAATATTCAGACTAAAGTACGTGTTCGAATTATTTTTCCTATCTTCGTCTCCGGATTGTCTACTTAAAGTTTAAAATCGTATTTATGAGCAAGATACAAGAATGGGTATATAATTTATTAGTTCAAATTGGGTTGATAAGCGAAAATTCCAGTTACCTAGACAATATAGTGATCTTATTACTTATTATAGCCGTCACCGTTGGGATCGATTATAGTTGCCGGTATATTTTCCTAGGTATGTTCAAACGATTAGCGAGGAAGACGAAAAATCAACTGGACGATTTAATCGTGGATCGTAAGATCATCAATAAGATGATGCATATGATCCCGGCCATATTGATTTATATATTGTTACCATTCGCCTTCTCAGCCGAAGAGACACCGAAGATTTTAATATTGCTCCAAAAACTTTGTCAGATTTATATCATAGCGGTTTCTTTAAGGTTTATAAACGCTTCCTTAAATCTGATCCACGAGATCTATAATAAAAAAGATTCCTTTAAGAACAAGCCGTTAAAAGGCTTCATACAGATCTTGCAGGTTACGGTTTTCTTTATTGGAGTGATATTGATTATCAGTATTCTTATCAATAAATCCCCAGTTTCTTTACTGGCCGGATTGGGTGCGTCTGCCGCTATCTTGATGTTGGTCTTTAAGGATACGATCTTAGGTTTCGTTGCCGGCATCCAATTATCCGCCAATGATATGCTCCGGGCCGGGGACTGGATCACGATGAGTAAATATGGTGCGGACGGCACGGTTATCGAGGTGACATTGAACGCCGTGAAAGTAAGAAACTTTGACAATACTATTACGACCATCCCTCCTTACGCCTTAGTAAGCGACGCTTTCCAAAACTGGAGAGGTATGAGCGAATCCCCGGGCCGCCGTATCAAGCGCTCTATCAATATCGATATGAACAGCGTACATTTTTGTACCCCGGAAATGCTAGAGAAATTTCGTAAGATCTCTCTTATCACGGATTACATCGACGGAAAAGAACAGGAATTATATGAATACAATGAAGAACATCATATCGATAGCTCCATTTGGGTGAACGGACGTAGACAAACAAATCTGGGTGTCTTCCGTGCTTATCTCGTACGTTACCTGAGAAGCCTCCCGGAAGTAAGTAAGGAATTAGTCTGCATGGTAAGGCATCTACAACCGACTGATACAGGTATTCCCATCGAACTTTATTGCTTCTCATCCAATAAGGTATGGGTCGAATACGAAGGAATCCAAGCGGATATATTCGACCATGTTCTTGCGGTAATACCGGAGTTCGGACTAAGCGTATTCCAAAATGTATCCGGGGCGGATTTGAAGAATATCATCATCAAACTTCCCGCCGGCTCACAACCCTCAGAGTAAATGAATTCATTTAAGTCTTACGGCTCACTCAAGACTTAAATGTCACAACCGTTTGATAAATCTGGCGGGATTCCCCCCCTACAACGGTATTAGATAGGAACACACTAAGATGTCAAAAAAATATCTTAGGTGCATCGGCCGACGATCCTAAGTTACTTCAGTAATGAACCTAAGATACTTTGCCTATGAAATCAGTATCGGCGTAGCCTTACGGCACTAGTAGTGTAGGGTTGTGCCTATACTGGCGTGAGGCTATGCCGATATATGTGTTTGTCCCCTTAGAATTGGAAATAAATAAACGGCTGCACTCCCGCACTCTTAAACTGAACAACAATGAAAATCGCTATCGCCAATATAGCGGCCTGTATCAATAATGGGGTACGGGTCACGACTCCTCTCAAGGCATCCTCAGAGCGTTTAGGCATAAAATGCAGCACATAACCGATCACCATCAACGCAAACACCCCTTTATATCCTAAGACGAATTGCATGAACACCTCCGGATGAAAATTCGTAAAGATCTGGCGAAACATCTCTCCCACGGCCTTCATCGAGGTAGCCCGGAACAAGATCCATCCGAAACAAACCACATGGAAAGTAATCAGGACACCTAATACCCGTCGCCAAGGCTTCATCTCGCATCCTAAGGCCTTAAAGCTACTGAAATGCCCCATGATAAACTTATGCGCAGCCAAAGCTATACCATGTAAGGCTCCCCATAAGATGAAACTAATGGAAGCCCCATGCCATAACCCGCCTAGCAGCATCGTTATCATCAGATTCATATAGGTACGAATCTTCCCCTTCCGGTTCCCCCCTAAGGATATATACAGATAATCTTTTAACCAAGAGGAAAGAGAGATATGCCAACGACGCCAAAACTCGGTAATCGTAGCCGACTGATAGGGAGAGTCGAAGTTTATATTAAAGCGGAATCCCAACAACAGAGCGATACCGATCGCCATATCCGAATAACCCGAAAAGTCACAATAAATCTGTAGCGCATACCCATAGACACCCAATAAATTCTCCACACCCGTATAAAGCAACGGAGCGTCAAAAATACGATCCACGAAATTCATACTGATATAATCCGAGATAACCGTTTTCTTGAAAAGACCACATAAGATAAGGAACAATCCCTCACCAAACTCAGATCGCGTCACCGTAGGATTCTTATACATTTGAGGGATAAAATCCCGGGCACGAACGATTGGCCCGGCAACCAGTTGAGGAAAGAACGATACATAGAAAACATAATCGATCCAACGGCCGAGAGGTTGGATTCGTCCCCGATAAACATCTATCACATAGCTTATACTCTGGAAGGTAAAGAAAGAGATTCCTACCGGAAGGAAGATGTTCATCTTAAGCCATTCTCCCCCGGCGGCCATAGTAAACAGTTCGCCTAGGAAATTGAAATACTTGAAATACCCCAGCATACCTAGGTTTATGCAGAGACTAAGCGTAACGAATAATTTACGTTTTAATACCGATGTCGTATGCGAGATACATTGCGCTATCAAGAAATCGGAAGTAGCCGTAAATACCAGCAGCCCGAACCAAAGTCCACTACTTTTATAATAGAAATAAAGGGAAAACAGTGTCACGTAAATAATGCGAGCCAACGTATGTTTCCTTAGCGACATATAAATCATCAGGAAACCGATAAACAAGAAGAAGAACAACCCGCTACTAAACAAGATCGGGGCATTATGATGATATGTCAGGATATCTCCCAGTTTCTCCCACGTGAATTGATGATTACTAAGCCAATCTCTAAGTATATTATATTCCATATAAGATTCTTATCGGTTATTATATGATTCCATGAACGCCCTAAACAAAAGCGTTCCTTGTTCTTGATACCCTTCTTTCGTAAAGTGAATCCGATCCCGTCCCATCAAACGAGAACTATGCCATTTGCGGCACGAGTTTTTCCCTCCTGTCGTAGTGAATAAATCCCAGCAAGCGACCTCTTCTTTCTTCGCTACATTCCGGATAGCACGGGCAGCCCGCTCGGTATTATCATTACGCACATACGTTCGCTGTTTTCCCGACCGGACTCTCCTATAACATTCCGGAGGAGTCGTCAGTAAGATTGCCGTATTAGGCAACTCCTTCTTGACTAACGCCAAGAAAGCCTCTATCTGACCGGAAAACTCATCGGTATTAAAACGTCTGCCAAACGTCTCGTTGGTTCCCATAGAGATGATTAATAAGGACGGTTTTAATAAAGCCAACTGACGTATATAAGCCTCGTCCGTATAATTCACATACATCGCCCCATTCACTCCGATGGAATGGTATAAGATACCCCTGCTTCCATTCTTCAGTGTCAGGCCATAATATAAATTCGTAAAGGATGAGGCCGGTCGCAATGTATTCGTGCCCTCTTTCCGTCTCGTACTCTGCAATTGTAGAGTATCGGTCAAGCAGGAGATCCGGAAAGTGTCGGCTAATACACCGGGAACACATACGGTATCCGCACGAAATGTTTGGACCGAGTCTTTCAAAGCCCCGGCAGGAAGCATGGGCATCGACTTCTCCCCTCTATATAAGATCGCCTCATTAAACTCGTATCCGGCACCATTATTCGGAGTTATCACGACATCAAAATTAATCGAGGGGGAAACAGACTTAATCCCGATCCCACCGATCCCTATCGGGGTTTTCCGGACATGCTGAATACAACGTCCGGCAATCCAATCCTTAGCGACGGATTTGATAAAGTAATCATCCGGCTCGTTGGTCTTGCTCAACTTAAAAGGAGCGATCCAGCCTCGTCCGGCATTCCCGAACGCCTGTTGGAAAAGGCGCATGACACGACCGCTTAAATGTCCGGCTTGGATATGCGAATCCCCCAACTGGACGATCGTGATAGCCGTATCTTTCCCTGCACGCAACGAATCCAGTTCATTGAAAAAATTATTCCACTCCTTACTAGAATCCGGTAAGATCAACGTATCTTTTCCCACTTTCATAGAATAAGATAAAGGAGGCAACGCTACAGTATCCCGAACCGCCAAACTATCAAGAGATACATCCCCGTTTATTCCGGCTTTAGGTTTCGGAACAGAGAAGCCCATGATCACTCCTAAAACAACCAGACTAATTAACCACTTTCTCCGCTTCATCATAAAAATCTTTTTCTGATAATAACGCTTTCAGCAAGGCATCGGCAATCTCCCGTCCACCCCTAAAGCTTAAATGCGTATAATCCTTACTAGCCCAGTTTAATTCTACGAAACGGACCATACTGTTCTCTCCTCCCATAGCACCGAATACATTCCAGAAAGGAACCCCTGCCTTTTTAGCGGCTTGCCTTTGCGCATGCAGCAAGGCTAACACGGCCGGCATCGTCTCGAATTCCCCATCGTCTTGACGGCTTCTGTCCGACACCCCCAACATCAATATATCAGCTTCCGGAAAACAAAGTTGTATATGGTTAATGACCTTTACCATCCGGCTACTATACCATCCATAATTCATCACGTTGTCGCTCACGACATTCAACCCATACTGCAAGACAATCAAGTCATACGGACGGATCTTATTCAATGCTTGGCAACGGGAGACATCCAAGCGCTCCAATATCATACCCGAGTTTCCCCGAAGAGAGAAATTATCGACCACGACACCTAAATGATCCTCCATAGCGACCCCTAATGCCCGGAACTCAGGAGTATTCTTAAAAGTGAAATCCGCTTCGGTGAACATCCCTTCCAACTCGTATTGGGTTACGATCGATGTGGCGGGAAGCATCTCTTGTAGGGTATCGGCGGAAGCGTTGCAAACCAAGCGCATCTCCGTATTCTTATTCTGCTCATAAATCAGTTTCAAAGAAGAGAACGTCTGAAGCTCCGGATAACGCTTAGTCGTCTTCACATGGATGGAGGCGTTTTCCTCGTTTGCCTCGAACATCATCCCAGATAAAGTATATCCATGCTCATGATCTGTCAGCATAGACCAAGTAGTCCATCCGGAGGCACGTTGCTCCACGGTTGGACGGAACTGTGCCGCTACGGATGTGACCGGTACAAAACCAACACCCCGCCCCCCAAATTCCTTCTGCATCCCGGAACGGAAATCGGCCACCATAATATCTCCTTCGATAAAAGAATCTCCAAGGAAGGCCACACGTACCGGACGATTCAATTCCCGCCTGTTTTTTAAGGCGGCGAAGAATCGTTGCAAACCGATATGTCCAAGAGAATAGTCCTCGATATGAGCCCCCAGCGAATCCGCCCCTTGAACAGCATAGACCGCTTTGTATAACGAATCACGAAGGGCCAAAGCCGCTGAATCTATTCCGGCGGAACGCATGATAGAATCCCTTAATGCTACCGAATCTACTTGAAGGGTGTCCGCTTGTTCCAATTGTTGTTTCAAAGAATCCAAGGAGAGCTTTTCCTCTTTCACCTTGAAATCCGATAAAAGATCTACCTTTTTGATCTTATACCCGAACAATGTATCCGGAAGGCTATATAAACCAAAGCTCATCAACAACGTCAGCGACAGTAACGCTAACACTCTACCCAAATTATTATCTTTGTTCATCTAACTTTTGCTTATAAGGGGACAAAGATAGACAAGTTTACCTACCCGGAAATAATCTTCGGACAAAAAATAACCTTAAATTATCCGTTCAGGGTGGATCATCCCTTAAACGTAAGTTGAGACAAAAAGAGATGCAATAACGAAGGCTCCAGCAGCATTGGGAAAATCAATCCATAAATAGCCCCGTAGAAATGGGCATTATGATTTATGTTATCTCCTGTTTGTTTCGCCATATACTGGCAATAGGCCAGATATAGCAAGCCGAATACGATTCCGGGGACAGGCAGCACGGCGAAAAACAAGATCTTTCCCCAAGGATCAAGGAATATAGAGGTAAATAGAACCGCCGATACCGCTCCAGACGCACCGATAGAGACATAATACGGATCATTACGTCGTTTTATCAAATCATAAAGCGAAGCCACGATCATTCCCCCGAAATAAAGAGCCAGATAAGCCCCACTGCCGAATCCCATATATCGAAACGTTCGTTCAATATAGAGACCAAATGACCAGAACGTGAACATATTCACTAGTAAATGTGTCATATCCGCATGGATAAATCCATGTGTCACGATACGATAATATTCATGATTCCGGATCGTACGATATGGGATAAACGCTAATTTCATAAATAACTCCCTATTACTAAAACAGATAAAAGAGAGAATCACTGTTATTCCAATAATTAAATAAGTAATCATATATTCTATTATTTTTCTGATGAGCCACAAAGCAAAGCATAAATTCCGGTTTATACAAATATCAGGTATATATTATC
>ENA-USUA01000460-USUA01000460.1-human-gut-metagenome-genome-assembly--contig:-NODE-460-length-25530-cov-21.470986_pt1 | contig 25530 bp, 20 predicted proteins | sample MGYA00250057_ERZ773390 | MGnify/ENA primary metagenome ERZ773390 (study PRJEB29103, sample SAMN06111941) | human gut metagenome | biome: human gut; feature: ankylosing spondylitis patient; material...
TCGGGGTTGCTCGTGTAGCGTTGGTGCAGGTAGAAATGGTGAGAGCCGAAGCCGTAAAGGAAAAACTTGTCAAGTTCGTGCTTCTCGGCAAACTCCTTTACGCTCTTTCTTAATCCCTCCTCACTTGTTGAGAGAGTGAGGAGATTTACAAATTCAAGGAACAAGGTGGGGATTTTATCGTCCCACACACAAATCATGCTTTCGATTCTTACTTCCATATCAATGTTGTTTTAGGGTTTATGCTATGCCGCTTTCATCCGCTCACGGATAAGGTTGGCGTTCTTGTTCACAAGGTCTATGATGCGCTCGTGGTATTCGGTGTCTTGGTTGTACTTGCCGTGGCACTGCACCACCTTGAGTGTCCGCAAATCCACCTCTACGGTTTCAATTATCTCACCGCCAATCCTTGCCGAGAGTATGAGGGTGTCGGCTTTCTTGTAGTATTCACTGCCGAACACGCAGATGTTCTGTGCCTTGCCCTCGCTGTAATACTCGTCTATGCTTTCAAGTACCTTGACGATTATTTCCTCGTCCGTGATTACCAATCCGAAGAATTTGGATTTGTTGGCGATGAAATCCTCCGCATCTTTTTCCCTTTGCAGTTGCCGCTGTTGTTCACGCTCACGCCTTTCAATCTCCCAGCGGCGGCGTTGTTCGGCCCGTTCCTTCTCGTGTATGGCTTCAATCTTTCGAGTTGCGTTGTCGTGTGCCGCCATGAAATCTTCGGGGCAGATGTTCTTCGGGTTGCGGAGGTCTTGACCGAGTTTGTTGAGCATACGCAGATAGTCGCACCACATGGAGAAGTTGTCTATCCGATACTTGTGACGCTTGGCAATCAGATATGATGCCCAGCATTCATCGGCAGTACGGGCATTGAAAAGAAAGTGTTTCATGACCTCAATCTCATCGCCTTTCATAAGGGTTTCAATTCTTGGGTCTGAAAGCAAGGCTTTGAAAAGACGCACGGGGGAAATGCCGTGGAAATCGCCCTTGAAGCCGTTGCGTCTGAGTTGGGGTAATACCCTCATCTTAGGATATGCACAGCTTCTTGCCACAACATCATCGTATAGGCTGTTGTGCGGTCTTATCTCCATCGCGCTGCACAATGCCCATACATCGCAGTAATAGAATGTGAAGCCACGGAGCAACGCCATGTCCGTAACCTTACCGTCGGGTGAAATCCAACGCTGCACAACCTCGTGGCAATAGAAGTGCATCGGCTCGCCTTTCCTGCTCTCGCATCTGACCTGCGCCACACGGATTACCTGATAGCCTTTGCAGGTGGTTATCACGCTGAAATACTGCGTTTCCTTGTAGATACGTTTGCGTGTGTCCTGCACTTTGAGTTTGGCATAGCATTTGGGGCAGGTACAGCCTTCAAGGGTGTCGCACAGTACGCTGTTGCTGTACCACTCGTGACCGCAGTCGGAGCAGGTAATGTTCCCTTTCTTGGTGCGGTAGCCGATATGTTCAATACAGTGGCGGTATGCCCAATCTATTTGTGTCGCTGATATGGGGCGAAGGTTGGCTGAAAGTCTTGCCACCTTTTTCTGTATCTTGGTCTTCGGTTTCATAAGCCTAAATCAAATAATGAGGGTTGGGATTGGGTTACTTTTCTCGCTGGCGGTCTGTTGCGGTTTTGCAACTTGCGGAGTTCCTCCTCTTGGTATCTGCGAGCTGCGTTCTGACGTGCCTCCGCCTTTTCCTCTTCCGTGAGTTCCACAACATGGTTCACCACCACTTGGCAGTTCATAGGTTTGCCCACCTCTATCTCGTTTTCCTCATAGTAGTGGATGGCTTGCCCGAATATCTCTCCGTCCGTGAAGCCGCTGCAACCGCTTTTCTGCACATAGTTCAGAATGTGGGTCACGCACTCGTCTATGTTTTTGGCAGGGTTGCGGTACTTCTTCGCAAAGAGCGTATCTTCCTCCGCCCGCTGTTCCAGATACATTTGTATCGTTCTTTTGAAATGGTCTGTTCCTTTCATATCGCTGTCGTTTTTAGATTGTCTGTTTAAGTCTCTCTCTCCAATAGGTCGGCTCTACCTCGCTGAGAAGGAAGTCCATGAAGTCCCTCCGTGTGTCCTTGTTCAGTTCGTGGTACAATCTTCGGAAAGTTTCAAAATTACCGTTGATGTACGTTTCCACCATATACACGAAGATGTTGTCCACCTCGTAATATCTGCACTGCTGCGCTACCGTCTTGCTGTTTCTCTTTGCCATGTCGGTAAGGGTTAAAGGGTGAATAACCAAAGGATGAAGCCGAAGTAGGCAATGGTGGAAAGGATAGCCACGATTACACCTATCGCCACTCGGAACACTCCGTTTATAATCTCTCTGATGATGTCCCAAAGGATGCCGAACACCCCGAAGGCGGTGCGCATCATCAAGCCGCATATCGCCAACCCGATGTATTGCGCCACTTGTCTGAAATTTGCCGTTGCCGTCATATCTTCGCTGTTTTTGATTTTTTTGTTTTTTATGCGGATTCAAGAGCTGAGGGAGTTGAGTTTCAAACTATCTTATCTGCCTCTCGTTTATCCGACATTTTTTTTATGCGTCTTTCTGTCGCATCGGTCGTTTTCGTTTCGGGTGCTTGAAAAGGTAGGGATTAGGGAATGCAAGGTTTTTCGGTCAAAATACTACCCGCAGGGCTGGAGATTTTTACCGAAAACAGGAGGCTTGACCTTGCTTTCCCGTCCAATCCCGGAATTACCTTTGCGCCCAGAACGGAAATGACTGCCTGATGCGATTCTACTGAAAGGCGCAAGATGGAGGTAAACGAAAACAGAGGCAGATTGGAATACAAAAACTTCAGGGAAAATCCGTAAAAAAGAAGAACCAACTAAAAAAAGGAAATCATCGGAAGCGTGAAAAGTGCAAACCATCGACAAGGAAGTATGAATGTTTCCGATCCGATGGTACTTGTTCCAACGGGCGGCAACATTCTTTCTTCCCGGTTTGCCCTGCTGTGTGTGGCCGCTTGCTACATTCATGGGGCAAGCTGACACACTCTGCATACTTTCCGCTTCCGGCACAAATGGACTGCGAAAAAAGAAAAATCATCAGAAACCCCGTAAAAGCACTTCTTGGCATAGCCACAAAAGAAAGGGGCATTGCATCATCAGTCTAAACATCGTTTAGGCGTGAGGCAATGCCCTTTTCTCCGGCTATGTGATAGTCGGTACATATTCGTTAGGACTTGTCCGCTGCGATTATGTACCGACGGATAAAATCGCTTTTACGGAAAAACTTATGAATAAGGGAATAAAAAAATCCGGGAGTTTATTTCAAAATCTCGGATAAAATAGCTACTTTTGCATACGAAGAGTTCTTTGAAGGTTACGCAACGCGCAGAGGAATAATGCAGTAGATAACTAACTAATTCGTAACCTATTACTATCAAGAGCGACTAACTTGCGCTCATTTCCAATAAATTACACTCTTTTCGTAACTTCAATGGACAAATTAACGAGAAAGAAGAGAAAATGAAAACCGACCGCATAACATCACCTATACGCAAGCAGGGCTTTCGTGCTTCGTAGGACAGTTAAGTGGTAAATTTAAAGTTCAGTTCTTCGTAGGAAGTTCAGTGGTTAAAATCCCTGCCTGCGTATAGCTGAGAACCGTTATTTGATGATGAGGGCTATTCATATAAATGTAGGTTAAATTTTTCTGACCATTTCAAACTGTTGTCCTTTTGGGGTAAGTCCTAATGATGACAAGAAACCAGTGACTGATTCACAATCGCAATCAACATTAGTAAATTTGAGTACATCGCTTTGAAAATGACTGACAGCACTTTTAAGCAAGGACTTACCTATTCCTTTACGCCGGTAATCTTTTGCAACTGCGAGGGATGAAATATCGCCTGATGCCGGTTCAAAGATAACAAATCCGACAAGTTCTTCTCTTTCATAAGCTCCCAATATGTCCAAATTGTCGATTCCGCGTTCCAGTGAAGCCCTGTCATTTTGCCATGAAGGATGAAAATCGAACCAGGCCGTTTGGTTAAGGCAGTTTTTTAAATCCGATGGGAGTATGCGACATGCGGTATGGTTTACTTGCAATACAGGAACAATATCGCTCAGTTTGGCAGAGTAGTAGTTGAAATTTCTCTGTGTTTCAAAGCCTAATTTGCGATATATTTTTATTGCTTTGTGATTGTGTTGCAAAACTTCCAGTACATATTGCCGAACTCCTTGTTGATATATCAATTCGAGGCTGAAAGTGAATATTTTTTGGGTTAGGTGTAATCCCCGGAATGAAGGTACGGTTCCCGTCCCTGTGTCATAGGCCGTCAAGATGTTGTTGTACATGCCTGTTCCGTTAAACACAAAAGAAATCAGCCGTCCTTCGAAAAATGCTCCGAAAGATAGTTGTGGATTGTATCCTCGTCGGTCGAGCATGCGTCGCAATTCATCCGCATTCAAAGAGAAATCATAATCTTTGAATGCGGATGAGAATGCCGCATACAAATCTTTGAAAGAAACGGACTCTAAAGAATGAATGATGATTCCCATATCGGACGGTGTTATGTGTTTGGATTTTTATCACTATTCTCTACGGTTAAACCGTGCTGTTTGAGAAAGCTGAGCTTATCCCAATAACCTCTTTGGAAAACGATTTTATCGTTTTGCACATGGAAGAATCCGCATCCTCGCAACCCGAGCGGATCTTTCCATTCCATGATAGCCCATTCTCCATCCTCGAATATATGCTCAACAATACAAACCATTTTTGAGGTTGCAAATTCATTTACAAACATTTTATGGATAGCTGTTTTTCCTATAACCGGGGTGTTTGCGACTTGATGGTTTATGGCATCCTGAGCGTATAAGTTTGCCAAAGCGACTGCATCGGCGGCGTTGAAGCAGTCAATCCATTCTTGTAGTATCTCTTTTGGCGTCATATTTTTCGTATCTTTTATTCTTTAATATTTAATTGTTGCTTTTTCCTCTATAAGTTAGAATTAGACATTTTTTCTAATTCCTTTTGAAATGATCATCAAAAACAAAATTAGTATTTTTTTCTGTTTTACTGATGATTCTGTAGAAATATTCTCGTTCATATTATTGTGTCATAAGGAACGTGTCAAAAAAGCGGTTTCCACATTACAGCTTTATGGTAAAATGAGTTTAACCAACTACATAACGCAATCTGTTGTCGGTACTGTTATCTATTTCCCATTCGTATTCTATTTAGCCCCTTATTGTGGGTATGCAGCAAGTTATCTTATCGAATTCACTCTCTTTGGGAGTCAAATATGGTTGTGCAAATGGTGGCTGACAAAACATAAACAAGGTTAGTTGGAATGTTTTTGGTATAATGTTTATAAACATAAATCAAGAAAGAATAAATAAATTTAATAGAGGCTGCCCAAAAAGAAAGAAATTCTTGCAATCACTCTTCTACAGATACTTGCAGAGGGGATAAGATTTACTTTTAGACCTTTTGGATAGCCCCTATTAATATTTTATATAAAATTCATAATTTTAAATTTTTATCCCTTTCGATCGGTTTTCATCCTTAAACTGAAAACCCGGACGCCCGATAATGATATGATTGGCAATGAAATTGCCAGACGGACTTCGTTTATCCATCGGGCTGCGAATCTGCGGGACATCATCGGTTTGTTGTGGCGATATGCTCCGTACACCTTCCGCATCTGGCTTGATCTCCTGCCCGTTCTTTTCTTTTTCGGTGACTTCCTGCGCGGGCGGCGCAAGCTCCAACTGTATCTTGCGGTCAAGCGCGGCAAGTTCGGACTTCAACTGTTTCAGTTCGTCCTCTTTCTTCCACACCTTGCCCGCTATCTCCTGCAACTGCGGAACCTCCTTTTCCAGCACCTCGTTCTTCGCCTTATACTGGTCGATGATGGACGGAATCCTCTCCAATGCATTCAGGAAATTACGTGCGGCGGCTACCGGGTCAGCCATCGCCAGATGCCCGTTGTTATAGGTGTATTTGTAATTCCCTTCCACCACGAAGCGATTGTCGGTAAATTCCAGCCCCTCTTTGAGTATCCTCTCGCTGACCACCATTATCGGGAAACCGTAAATCTCCCCGACAGGCTTGTACAAACCGCCCGTCGTGGCGTTCTTGGCTATCTCCTGCAAACGCTTTCCAATAACTTTTTCGTCGGTTGAATCCACGCCGTCCACCTTGACAATATTAAGGCGACTACCTTCCTTATCAGTCTGCACAACGGAAAGAAAACGGTTCCAGTCCTCCGTCATGGCTTCGATGACAGCCGTGTTGTTGCGCAGTTCCCCCGTCTTGGCTTCCAGCTTGAACTCCGAATCGCGCTTGCCCTTGTTGAACGACTTGCGTTCCCCTTCAAGCGATGCGATACGCTTCTCCAGTTTCGCCTTGTCCAAAAGGTCGGTATTGCCGGAGAGCAACGCCATGTACTCCGAGAAGTTCATGCCCGATTTCTCGTCCATAGCCCCCTCATCGATGGTACGTGCGCCCATCGCCCCGCTTTTGAGCTGCGAGATGAACGTCTGCTTGCAGTGCAGCAGGTTGAACTTGTAGCTGTCCAACGACTTTTCCACCGCGTAGATGATGACATCCACATTGTTCCCGGCAAAACGCTTGGCAATCTCGTTGCCCGCCCTAACTCCGCGTCCGTCACGCTGTTGCAGGTCGGATGGACGATCGGGTAGGTCAAGGGCATTACTGCCCTCTTCCCCCCTCAGAACCGTACGTGAGGGTTTCCCCTCATACGGCTCAAGCTTTTCAAAGTCTCTGTTCGTGTGCAGAGACCGGCTCATCCTACTTCTTGTTTCCATTGTTTTTTACGGGATAATTTGAAACATTCATCATGAACCAACATATTGCATTTCCGTCCGTCTTGTACAGTCGGCATTACATTCCATGCCTTATGCGTGTCAATCGGTTCACCACATATCGGACATTTCCGACCTTGCTTTTCCCATAGGTAAAGCAGGGATTTACGTCCTTTCAGCGTCACAAGCATCTTTGACTTCATTCTTTTATTGAAGTACAGGCGGCAGTCTGCGTCAAACGGATTCATGTCCCCCTTTATCTGCGTATATTGCAGAAAAGGAAACGAAGATGCCAGTTTCAACAAGGTAAGTTGGTCTTCTTTGCCGTTTGATTTCTTGAACTTAGCCGCAAAAGTCCAGCTGTTCCCTCGGATATTGTGCCAATAGCGGTCTTTTATCCACCGTTTCCCTTTCTTGGAATGACGGCGTTTTGCCCATTGCCATAGTGAGAGGAATATCTGATGGTCGATTCTGTGAAAAGAATCACGTGTCGCCCCATGCTGATAATATGCTCCCCATCCTCGAATTTTAGCATTCAACATCCTGATTAATGATTCCTGCTTGCAACCCTTATGACCTTTTGTCACCTTACGGATATTCTCCATAAAACGTTTTTCGGCTTTCTTGGTCGGCTTGGTCAATATTTCATTGCCGAATTTGCGGATGTTGAAACCGAGAAAATCGAAGCCGTCATGGATATTGGTTATCACCGTCTTTTCTTCTGATAAGGTCAGACCTCTTTCAGACATAAAGTCGGCTACCAATGGCTTGATTTCCTTTTCAAGTGTTTCACGGTTCTCGCAGGTAATTATAAAGTCATCAGCGTAACGGACAAGATTCACCATTGGCGAATATAACTTACCTTTGATTCTAACTCGTTTATATTTCTCTGCAAGGACTTTCTGCAATCCGTCCAATGTCATATTGGCAAGCGTGGGAGAGATAATGCCACCTTGTGGCGTTCCCTCCTCTGTCGGGAACATCTGTTTGTTGAAGATATAGCCGCATTTCAACCATTTTCGGAGTATTGCCTTGTCCATAGGGATGTTGGCAAGCAGCCATTCATGGCTGATATGGTCGAAGCACCCCTTTATGTCACCCTCCAGAATCCATTCGGGAGAATAGCCTTTTCGGAGAATGTTATGGCATTGCATTACCGCGTCCATACAGCGGCGTTCCTTGCGGAAACCGTATGAACGTGAGTCGGCTGTTGTTTCCGACACTGGTTCTAATGCCATAAGGTAGAGTGCTTGCATGGCTCTGTCTTTCATTGTCGGTATTCCCAACGGTCGCAGTTTGCCATTACTCTTTTTGATGTGGACTCTTCTCAATGGCTTCGGCTGGTAGCCTCTGCGTTTGAGTTCGCTTATCGCTTGTGTTTTTGCTTCGGGTTTCTCCCATGTTTCCATGTCCACTCCGGGGGTGTTGCCACCTCCGTTAGAAGTAACTCTCTTTACGGCTAAGGCTTTTGCGTAAAAAGAGTGGGTCAGCGTCCACTGCAAGGCTTTCACCTTGTTGTATCTGCCTTCCTTCTGAGCCTTTACAATTCGTGCTTGTAGCTTTCTGACAGCCAACTCCGCTTTAGTCCAGTCTATTCTGTCCCAAAGTGTTTGTTGATTGTCAGCAGGCGCACACGATGTCTTGTTTTCGTTCATTTGCTTTCCTCCTTTTGAAAGTTCTAAAAGTTAATTGTAAAGAATCACCATTTGACAACATTCGGTTTGATTGCCTACCTAATGTCGTCACAGAAGTCTGCCCACTTTCGTGTCGGATGATGTCGCCCACATCAGCCCGTGATGTCGGTTCAATCCGTATCCGCTCCATTACAGAACGGCGTTCGCTTTTTCTGTTATCTTATACCTGCACACCATTCGGCTTTCATTGCTGTCAGCTTACCTGTCATTTTTACATGACAGGAGATAATACAGGCTTACCATGTTCCACATAGATAACTAACGGATAGGTTAGGTTCTGTCTCATCCTCCGGCGGTGCTTATATCCGTGTAATCCTACCATGGAGAGGATTAACCGACCGCTTCCCTTTTGGGTAGAGTGTGCCAGTATCTTACACTCTTTCGTGACATTACGAAGTTTACTAACAGTTCGCTTGCGCTAACCATACTATCCAGCCTCGCCACTCTACGGTATGATACTAACCGTACTTGACTTCCCCTCACGGTTCTGTCTTGTCTTGCGAAAGTGTACTTCGTCCCGACCGCTTAATACAACATTAAGGTGCATCGGTCGGTAGGCTACCGCTGACGGAACAGCGGGTTAAAGCTGATACCCGTAAGTATCATTCCAACAATTATCTATGCGACTTCATGTCGCACCCACGGCGTATCCAAATGATGGATTGCGACACACCGTTTCTGCGCGTTCACACCCGTTCCGAGCATGGAAGTGGAACCGAACAGCACGCGCACCGTTCCGGCGTTCATGGCGTCTATCACCCCCTTGCGTGCCTTGTCGGTCTTGCACTCCTGAATGAAGCGCACCTCGCTTGCCGGGATGCCGTAGTCCTCCGTCAGCTTCCGCTTTATCTCGCTGTACACGTTCCATCCGTCGCCCGGCTGGTATGTTCCCAGATCCGAGAACACGAACTGCGTGCCTTTCTGCGCGTCGTATTTGTGGTAATACTCCGCAATCGTCTTGGCGCAGTGGGAAGCCTTGTTGTCGGGGTGGTCCTCATAATGCGGGTCTATCATGCGCATGTCGAGAGCCATCTTCCGCGCGTAATCGGTGGCGATAAGCATCTTCGCCTTCTCCTCCGTTTCCGACAGGGGCGGTCTGCCCAGCAGCGTGGCGTCACCCGTCTTGGCGAACTGCATCAGCTGTTTGATGAAATACTCTTGGTCGGGCGTGGGAGGTATGTGATGCAGTATCTCGTTCTTACGCGGACGATCCACACCCACGTCCTCCGCCGTGCGGTAATCGGTAATCTCGTTGTAGAAGGCGGCAAGCTCCGGCACTTTGATGAAATATCGGAAACGCTCCTTCTGAACCACATTGTTCGTCACGTTGAACTCGAAGTCGGTTGTCTTTTTGGCGAAAATTGCCGCCCATGCGTCGAAGCATCGGATATCCTGCCTTTCCAATTCCTTCGGACGCAGATACTTGAAGAGCAGGTACAATTCCGTCAGACTGTTGGAAATGGTTGTGCCGGACAGGAACGTAGCCCCCAAGTCCTTGTCCGTGCGCTCCTGTATAGTTCGTATGGCAAAAAGCATATTCAGGGCTTTCTGGCTTCCTTCCGAGTTTCCCAACCCCGCCACACGGTCATGCCGGGTGTTGAAAGTCAAGTTCTTGAATTGGTGGCTCTCGTCAATGAAGATGTGGTCGATGCCCATCTGCTTGAAGTCCACTACGTCATCCGTGCGGGATTTGATGGCGTGTTCCACTTTCTCCAACTTCGCCACAAGGTTGTGCTTGCGTTTCTCCAATCCTTTCAGCATCGCCCGCGACACGTTCTTGCCCTGCTGCCGCAGCACTTCAAGGTTTTCCTCCACCGTGTCAAGCTCCGCTTGCAGGATGCGCTGTTGCAACTCCGGCGACTGTGGTATCTTGCCGAACTGGTCGTGCGACATGATGACGCAATCGTAGTCGTTGTTCTTGATGTTGTTGAAAAAACGCACGCGGTTGGCAGTCGAGAAATCCTTTTCCGAAGCGTAGAGAATCCTCGCATTAGGATATGCCGCCTGATAAGTGGCTACTATCTCCGCCACGTTCGCCTTCAAGCCGATAATCATCGGCTTGTGCGCCAAGTTCAGACGCTTCATTTCATGCGCTGCAATACACATTATCAGTGTTTTACCTGTTCCAACTTCGTGGTCACAGATCCCGCCTCCGTTCTGTTTTATCATCCAGACGCAATCCTTCTGCGACGGATAAACGCTTTGAATACCCCGGCTTGCCAATCCTTTCAGATTGAGGTCGGGAAACGTCTGGTGCGAACCGTCATACTTCGGTCGCACGAAACAGTTGAACTTGCGGTTGTACATTGTCGTCAGCCGTTCCTTGAACTGCGGCGACTGCTCTTCCAGCCATTCCGAGAACCCGTTACGGATTTCGTCAATCTTGGCGTTGGCGAGCTGTATGCCCTCGCTGTCGCGCACCTTGATGTCATTGCCATGCTCATCCTTGCCGATGGACTTCATCATGTCGGGGCAGGTGTTGTGCAGGGCGTGTTTCAACAGGTGCATACCGTCATAGTTCCGGTAATAGCCCTTCACTAAAAACTCGTCCGTGATTTTCATGGTGCGGTAGCCGCACGCCACCGAATACTCGTCCATGCTTGCGGAGTAGGCGATTTTCACGTCCGTGTCGAAAAGATGGCTCATGTAGGCGGCGTACACGCCCGTCGGAATCCAGCGTTCCCCGAAATTGAAGTCGAGGTCCTCGAAGGCGATGCGCGGCGGCTCGGCTTCTTTCAGAGCCAACAACGCCTGCTTCACTTCCGGCATACGCCCGTTTTCTGGGTTGTCACCCATCCATGCCTTGATGCGCTCCGCCTTCTCTATCACGTTCCCGGCGATGAACCTGTCCTTTATCTCGTAACCGGTTACGAGCGGGTTGTAGAAGATGCGTCCTTTGAGGGCGTCAAGCAATCCCTCTTCCGTGCTGTCGGTTATCTCCCGCATATAGTCGAGATTGACCGTGCCGAACTTGTTGAGCGATGCGGAGAGTGCCTCTTCGGGAGAGCTTACGTTGGCATGGCTCTCCACCGAGAAGGAAACGGGACGCTCGAAGATGTCCGCCTTGACGAACCTGCCGTCTTCCGCACGTTCCAACGAAAGGATGTCGCGCCCGGCGGCATCCATCATCAACAGTTTCACGTTCTGCTTGGCATTGAGGTTGCCGTAGCGCATGACAAACTCATCGTAGCAGGTGTTCAACGCTATGCGTTGTGCAGACCCTTCATCGTGATACTCCGCCTCGTAGCGGTAAAGCCGCTCGTATGAATCACGGAGTGACACATACAACATCGCTTTCTCCTTCTGGTAGCCAGTCAGGTCAAGCGGTTGGAATGTCGCGCCGTAAGGCGTGAGGTCTTTCAAATAACCGAGATTGCGTGAAGCATCCAGTACCATAGAGCCGTCACGATAGTGCGGCTCCAGCATGCCGTTGAACGGACGGGGAGAAAGGTCGAGAGGTTCCTCCTCCGGTTTTTCCGCTTCCATTTCGGGGAAAAGGGAGGTTGCAGCCGTTTCCGTTGCGTGAGCGGCAGGAGTGGCGGCAACTTCCGGCTGCGTTTCGGGTTGCCGTGTTTCCTGCTCCGGTGCGGCTTTCACGTCCGGGACATGCTGCCGTTTCTCCTGATGCTGTGCCGCCAGCCTGCGAAGCTCCTTGCGTCGCTCCGGCGTGAGGTCCATCATCATTTCATAGAAGCCGTTGATGGGCGGGTTGGTATCCCAATCCAAAGTGGCGTAAATATCATCCGGATCGGCTTTGGCTGCGACACTCACCGGCTTTGTTTCTTGGCTGTCCCTGTTCTCCGTCGGTGGTGCGGCAGACGGCTGTGGCGGTGCGGTCGTAACCTTCGGCGTAACCTGCGCCTGCGGTTTGGGAGGCATACGTCTTGCCGGGCTTTCCTTTTTCGCCGTCTTTTTCTTCTTGGAGGGTGCTTCCTGCTTGCGTACCTCCTCGGTCATGCCCCAGAGGTCGAGCAGGGAGAGCTGCACGCCCTCCGAATAATCGGGACGGTGCGGCTCTATCTCCGGCTTTTCTTCCTCCGGCTGCGGTGTTACCGCTTCGGGCTTGGCTGCCATTTCATTACGTGGCTGTATCTCAGGAGTGACAACTGGTATGGAAATGGTTTCCGTAACCGTGCTTTTCCCCTGTGCCGGATGCAGGCTGTACATTTCATACAGTTCTTTGTCAAACTGATGCAACTCGATTTTCAGATGTTCCCGCAAGTCCTCCGCCATTTGCCCGATGCCGCCCCGGTGCAGGAGTTGATAGGCAGGTTTCCCGTAAGGGTCTGTGCCTCTGATTAAATCCGTATTGGAAAGAGAGCTGATGCTCCATACATACCCGTTCACCGAAGTGCCGATGGGCGTCTGTTCGGTCTGCATGAAAAGTTTCTCGTTGTAGTACAGTTCCCCGTTCTTTCCGCTGTTCTTTTGCAGGATAATCAGGTCGCTGCCCACCTCCGTACCCGCGTTGTCCGTGAAGAGATTGTTCGGCAGGCGTGCGACACCCACCAGATTGGCATTACGCATCATATACTCGCGTATGGGTGCGTTGGACGGTGCGTCCAGCACCCCCTGCGAGGTGATGAACGCCACGATGCCGCCCTCACGCACAGCGTCAAGGCTTTTCAGGAAGAAGTAGTTGTGTATTGCCTTCGGTGCGGAACGCCTTGCCGGGTCTTGGCTTCCTGTAAACTCCGGGTCGAACACAGCCACGTCGCCGAACGGGATGTTCGAGATGGCAAGGTCGAAATAATCCGTGAAGGGCTTCTCTATCTTCTCGAATCCCTGCACCCTTACCTTTTGGTCGGGATGCAGGTGTCCCAATATCTTGCCCGTCATCAGGTCTTTCTCGAAAGCCATGATGTCCGCGTCCGGCTTGTTTTCCAGCACGGCATCCACGAATGCGCCCACGCCCGCCGACGGCTCCAACACACGGTCGGGACGTATGCCGTGTTCATGCAGAGCCTCCGCAATCGTGCCGGTTATCTCCGGCGGTGTGTAGAATGCGGTCAGCACGGACTGCTTCATGGCATCCGCGTACCGCTTGTACTCCGTATCGTCCTTGCTGTTTTCACGCACCAGCCTGTGCAGTTCCACCGTAGGGGCAAACAGTTCGAGGTCCGATTTCGCCCAATGCACGGCATCCGTCAGTTCCTTTGCCGGGTTCAGTATGCACTTCAACCCGCCGAAACCGCAATACTTCCGAAGTATGGCTTGTTCCTCGGCGGTTGCCGTCCTCCGTTCCCTGTCAAGGATGAATGCCGTCCGTATCGCCTCGATGTTGTCCCGCAGCCGTTGTTTGCGGTTAAACGCCATATTCCCCGATATAAAGGACGACGGCTCCCGTCAGCTCCGTGTAGAGCAGGTCGTATTCGGGCGACAGGGCGAAGTTGTCGTCCGAAAGATCATAGGCGGAGAATACGTTGCCGACAGGCGGCAGCAGCTTTCGGATGAAGGCTTCGCGTTTCTTTTCCGGCACTTCGTCGGCAAACTCGTTTTCCACGACTTCGCGGAGGATGGCGTACTTGGAATAGCGAAGACCACGCAGGAGCGTGTCCATCGCCAACTCCTGCGCCCCCTCGGACGGATAGCCTTCGAGCCGCGCACGCTCATACGTTTCGGCGGCACGGTCGGCACGTTCCCGGATGAAGGCATCGTCGGAAGCCTGTTCAAACCTGTTCGTGCGGAGATAGTCCAGCAGGTACAGACCGTAATAGGAAAAGTCGGTCTGACCTTCGTTTTTCTTCTTGTTGTTCATTACTTTGGATTTAGCGGATTGATAATTAACGGGATAATCGGTTGGAAAAAGGAAGAAAAAGGCACTCGGTATCCCTCCGAGTGCCACCACTAAATCCAAAGTATGAGTGTAATCCGGTATCGAAGAACAATTCATTACTCTGAACAAGTGGCAAAGTTAATACTATTTCTTCCGTCCTGAAAATTTCCTGCTCGTTTTCCTTTCGGGGAACACGAAAGTCGTGTTATAGTCCCCGTCAAAGGCGACTATGGCGTCGAAGCTCTTGCCCTGCTTGCTCTTGAAGCCTTTGAGCGGCTTCGTATGCCCATCGGTGAGCAGCTCTTTGATCTCGTCATCGGAAAGGGTGCGGTTCGCCTTCAGGCGGAACACGGGTAGCCCGCAGTCCGCGTTGTCGCAGCGGACGACCTTGCCGTAGAACTGCATACTGCCCGTTCCGCACTTGGGACACTTGCAGCCGGAATCCCTGCGGGCGAACAGCTTGTCGCACGAGAGCAGTTCGGAGGTAATCTCCTTTGTGTACGCCTCTATCTCCTTGCAGAAGGTGTCGGCGGGCAGCTCCCCGCGCTCGATGCGTGCCAGATTCTTCTCCCATTCGCCCGTCATGGCGACGTCGGCGATGCGCATCGTCTTCACGACAGAGTAAAGGGCAAGCCCTTTTTCTGTCGGCACAAGCGATTTCTTGCAGCGTTCCATGTAGCCGCGCTTGAAGAGCGTTTCGATGATGGCGGCACGGGTGGCGGGCGTGCCGATGCCGCAGTCCTTCAAAGCCTGACGGAGTGCGTCGTCCTCTATGTCCTTGCCCGCCGTTTCCATAGCCGAGAGCAAGGTTGCTTCGGTATGCAACGGCTTGGGTTTGGTCTTTCCCTCCGTGATGGAACAGCCTTTCAACGTCAGCGTGTCGCCTTCCCGCCAGCCGGGGATGGCGGTTTCTTCCTTGTCCTCCTCACCATATACGGCACGCCATCCGGCTTGCCTGATGACGCTGCCTTTCACCGTGAACTCCACTCCGGCACACTCCGCCGTGACGGTAGCGGTGTCCTTGACGCATTTCTCGGAGAACGCCTCGATCATGCGCCCGGCAACCATCTGATAGACGGTGTTGTCTTCTTTGGAGAGGAACAGCGGTTTCTCTCCCGTGACGAGCAGGGCGTGGTGGTCCGTCACCTTGCTACCGTCCACGCTTCTGCGTGTCGGGACGGCTTTCGGCTGCACCTTGCCTTTCCATTCGGGCAAAGCCCCGATGAAGGCGAGCAGCTTGGGGATTTCGGCGAACACGTCTTCGGGGATGTAGCGGCTTCCGGTTCTCGGATAGGTGATGAGCTTCTTCTCGTAGAGCTTCTGCGCGATTTCAAGCGTCTGTTCCGCCGTGAAGCCGTGCTTGGTGTTGGCTTCCTTCTGGAGCGTGGTCAGGTCGTACAGGAGCGGTGTTTCCTCCGTCTTCTCCTTGCGTTCGGCTTTCGTGACGGTGGCTGTGCCTGCCGACTTCACCTTATTATACAGTTCCGTCGCGGGCTCTTTCTCTTTCCATTTTTCGGAAGAGGAAAACTTCACAGTTCCTTCGTCGCAGCCGTCCGTTGCGATATGGAGCTGCCAGAAGGCTTCGGGCGTGAAGCGGCGGTTCTCCCAGTAGCGTGCGCACACCATCGCCAATGTAGGTGTCTGCACCCGCCCGACGGAGTAAGTGCCGTGTCCGGCGGCGATGGAGAGTGCCTGCGTGCCGTTGATGCCCACGAGCCAGTCCGATTCGCTCCGCGCTTTGGCGGCAAGATAGAGGTCGTCGTATTTGCCGCCCGCTTCAAGGTTGCGCAGTCCCTCGCGGATAGCCTTGTCGGTAAGCGAGCTTATCCAGAGGCGGACGAACGGGGTGGCGCATCCGGTGTAATGGTAGAGGTAGCGGAAAATAAGCTCACCCTCGCGTCCGGCATCGGTCGCCACGATGATCTGTTCACTTTCCTTGAATAGCCGGGTGACGGTCTTGATCTGCGTCACCACGCCGCTGTCGGGCTTGTAGCCCTTCTCCGTCTTTACCTGACGGGGGACGAGCGTGAAGGTGTCGGGGATGACGGGCAGGTTGTCACGGACGAAGCCGCGTATGCTGTAGCCGTCGGGCATGGCAAGCTGTACGAGATGTCCGAACGCCCAAGTCACGGCGTAGCCGCCTCCCTCGAAATATCCTTCCTCTCTCTTTGTCGCGCCCACGATACGGGCGATCTCACGTGCCACAGACGGCTTTTCTGCAATGATTGTCTTCATATTCTTCTGTCGTTTTGAATTTTACAAATGTTACTTCGGATTTAGTGGCGGACACCGGATTACATCTTCATGCCCTTATTGTTTCTTTTTTGCGGCTTCTCCTGCTGCTGTTGCTGCGCGGTGTCCTTCGGGGCGGTCTGTCCCTTCCGCAACGGCTCCTTCAGGTTCTTGGTAGCCTCGTTGGTCTTGCCCTCGCTGTTCACCGCCACCTGCGTGCGGCTCTCGTTGGAAGGCGCGACCTTCTGCGCGTTGTCGGGGTTGGTGTCGTAGCGGTACGGGCGTCCCTTCTCCGGGTTGAACTTGATGTACATCGTGGCGTGGAAGCCCTGCTTGTCGGTCACGTTCTCCAGTTTCACGGCTTTGCCCGCCACGTAGTCGGCTTTCTGCTGCTCGGTGAAGTCCACGCCGCTCCATTTGCTGATGGGGCGGATGCTGCTGTCGGCGTTCGTCCACGTGTTGCGGCGTTGCTCCTTGTTCGTGTTGGCTGTGTTTTCCGTACCTTGCGCCTGTTTCTCCTTATTTTCCTGTGTCTGGACGGCACGGGGCGACCTGCCGGTTCCCGGCACGAACTCCACGCCGCGCTGCTCCACGTTCACTTGCAGGGTGGTGACGAACTTCCTGCCGTCCTTGCGTTCGATGAGTTTGTCACGCACGGGCAGACCGGCACGCAGCATGTCCTGCTCCTGCTTGGTGATTTCCGTCTTGCCGATGCGTTCCGGTATGCGCACCTTGCTGGCCGAGACATCCGTGATTTCGTTCGTCTTGCGGTCGATGCTGACGAACGAGGGGATGATCTCGCCCGTTTCCCTGTCCACGAGGTCCACGACCCTGCCGAGGTTGCCCGTTTCGCGCAGGTTCTTCCGGTCATCGTCGGAGAACTTGTGTTCCTTGTAGTCGTCGAGCTTCTGCTCCTTTCGGATGAAGTGCGGCACAAGGCTGACGTTGCCCTCGCCGTCCTTCTTGAAGGAGAGGCGGGCGTCCAGTTCGAAAGCCTCTCCGCCGAAATTGGGCGACACCCTCACCAAGTCGGACTTGCCGTAGTTGAGCATCCTGTTAAGGTCGCCCGACTTTTCAAGGTCGTCGCGCTTCACGCCCCATTTCTCCTCCAACTTCTGCCAGTTGATCTTGCTCTCGTCGATGGGCTGGTAGCCCCGGTTGCCCTGCGTCTGCTGAGGACTTTCCTGATTCTGTTCGTTTTTCTGTTCCATTTCTTCCTGTTTTTTAGGTTCGTCATCTTGTTTCTGTTCCGGTTGTTCCTGTTTTTCGGCGGACTGCTCCTCCTGTACTTTCTTTTCGTAGCCGGAGGTGTCCACCTTGTGGGGCGCAAGCATCTCCTTGTTGCCGTCGGGATCTTTCAGCAAGTCCTTGATAACCTCCAGCAGTTTGTCGGCTTGGTCCGCCGCGACACGGTAGAAACCGAAGCGGCTGGGTTCCCTGCACTGCCGGAAGAAGTTCCTGAAGAAGTTGTCCAGCACGTCGCCGTGCCGGTCGAATTGCAGGAAACTCTGCGCGTTCTCCGCTTTCGCGGGGATACGCTTGGGGGAGCCGTCGGCGTTCAGCCCGGCTACCACGCTGATTTCGCCCGTCTTCTCGTCACGGACAACCAGCACGTCCTTTTCGTCTTTTTTCTTTGCCATCTGAAAAATGTTTTAATGGTTATTTTTGAAAGAAATTATGGATACGAGCCTTGTAGAAGGCTATGTCTTCCTTGCGGAAATCCTTTACATGTTCGGAGAGGAACGTCAGCACGTCCGCCTCGCTGTAATAGGTCTTTTTGCCGAGCGTCTTGTAGGGCAGCGCGCCGATGCTGCGGTAGCGTTGCAGGGTGCGCTTGCTGATCTGGAGCAGCATGCACAGGTCTTGGTTGTCGAAAAGCCTGATCCCGTCCATCGGGTTCGGGGCTTTGCCGGACGGCTGCATGGAGAGCAGCATCTCGTCCTGACGGTCGAGCCGTTCCATCACCTTCTGCATCCAGTTCTCGAAATTGTTGCGGGTAAGCAGTTCCATGTCTTACGTCCTCCTTCCTTTGGGTCTACCGCCCGTGCGCAGCGTGTGGTTGCGTTTCAACTGTTCCGGTGTCGCGGCTTCGCCCGTAACGGTGCTGTCTTCGAGCAGGCGGTCGATTTCCGACTGCCGGTAGCGGCACTTGCCGCGCAGCACGACATAGGCGATGCGCTGTTCGCTGCGCATGCGCTGGAGGGTGCGGCAACTCACGTTCAGCAGGTGCGCCGCCTCGCGGGTGGTGAGCAACCTGTCGGGAGCTTCTTCCTTCCTACCGCCGGAAACGGCACGCACGTGTGCCGCTATCTCGGCTATCTGTTCCGTCAATGCGGTGAAGGCGGAACTTTCCATCGTTATCACTTTCATATTCAGTTCTTTCTTTTGGTTTATTTGCATGAACATAGGCTGCGCCTCGGCATACCGTTCAAGCGGGCTTGACGTTCTGCGCTCGGCTTGCGCTATGTTTCTGCGACAAAATTCGGCAATAAACCAAATGGGCTTTAACAGCTCACTACGTGGCTCACGTAAGATTTTTACGGATAATGGCTCCGTAACCCGGACAGACGGCGCAACAAGCTGCCTTTTAGCGGGAAACGGTACGTGTTCAAGGCGGCTTCGTTACCTTTGCGGCAAACTCTGAAATGTTTTGCTTATGGAAATAGTATCTATCGAGAAAAAGACCTTCGAGATGATGGTGGCGTCCTTCAACGCCCTCGCGGAGAAGGTAGCCGCCCTGAGGCGCAGGAGCGACGGCGGGCGGATGGAAAGGTGGCTCACGGGCGAGGAGGTCTGCGGGCAGTTGAGGATCAGCCCGCGCACGTTGCAGACTTTGCGTGACAGGCGGCTTATCGGCTACTCGCAGATAAACCGCAGGTTCTATTACAAGCCGGAGGAGGTCAAAAGGCTCATTCCGCTTGTCGGCACGCTCTATCCCGGCGGAAAATGATTTGATTTTTATTATTCACAACCCACTGAATCCGAAGTTATGATGAACGAGAACAATGAAGTGTTTACGATGGAGGACGAGCCGCTTGCCACCGTCGTGCAGAACATGCGCAAAGGCTCGAAATGGCTCTCCGCCTTTCTGGAAAGTTACCGCCCGCCGTTGGACGGGGAGCGTTACCTGACGGACAGGGAGGTGGCGGAACTGCTCCGTGTCAGCCGCCGCACCTTGCAGGAGTACCGCAAACAACAGGGTGCTGCCCTTTATACTTTTGGGAGGGAAGGTGCTTTACCCCGAATCGGGGTTGCGTGAACTATTGGAGGCGAACTACCGCAAGCCGATGGAATAAGGCGGCTGCATGAAAAAAGGAAACGGGCAACTCCATACGGGCTGTCCGTTTCCTTTTTCTTTTTTCTTTTTATGCGTGTTTAGCAATACCCGGCTTTTCCGTTCTGTATGAACATCACGTATGCCTGCCGCTTTTCCTTCGAGAGTGCCTTGCCCACCAGCCACGTGCGGAACACGTGTGCATGGTAGGTGTTCAGCCGGAAGGCGATGGGGATGATGATTTCCAGCGAATACACGTCGGCTGAAAGCCCGTTTTCAAGCCGCATGTAGCGACACACCTCGTAGTCGTTCAGCACGTCCGGCTTGCGGACGGCTCTGATGGCGGCGTTCACTGCCGGGACGCCCGTGTGGAACAGTCCGGCGATTTCTGTGGAGGTCATCCATATCTCGTTACCGGTTACGCTGACCGCCTTGTCCTCTATGATGATTATGTCACGTTTCATGGCTTTTCTTTTTAGATGGTGCAACCTGCAAATTCCTCGATGCCGTTCAACCTTGCGGCAAGGTTCTCCATGTCTTGGTTGAGCTTTTCTTTGGTGATTTTCGCGTATATCTGCGTCGTTTTTATGCTCTTGTGTCCCAGCATGGAACTGACCGTTTCGATGGGTACGCCGTTGGAGAGGAACACCGTCGTGGCTGCCGTGTGTCGGCTCTGATGCCACGTGATGTGCTTGGTGATGCCGCAACGCTTGGCGACGGAACGGATTCCGGCAAGGCACGTGTTGTAGTGGGGAACGGGGAAAATCCTGCCGTTCCCGCACAGACCCCGGTATTTGTCGATGATGCGCTTTGCGATGTCGAGCAGGCGGATATTGGACACCACGCCCGTCTTCTGGCGGTTGATGTTTATCCACTCGTGTTCGTCGAAGTAGGTATGGATGTTCTCTTCCGTCAGGTTGCGCATGTCGGCGAACGACAGGCCCGTGAAGGCGCAGAACAGGTAGAGGTCGCGGTAAAGCTCCTGCTTGGCGTTTTTCAGCCTGCCCTCCATCAGCAGCCGGATTTCCTCTTTCGTCAGGAAACTGCGTGTCGTTTCCTCCTTCTTGATTTCATACTCCCGGAATGGGTCGCGTGTGAGCCACTCGTTGTTGATGGCGATGAACACCATCGTCCGCAAGGGGCAGACATACAGCCACACGGTGTTGGTGCAGCAGTGCTTGTCCGTGCGCAGGAACATCTCGAAGTCGGAGATGAAGGCGGGCGTAAGCTCTTTCAGCGCGATGTCCTTCACGCGGTAGCGGATGGTGAGGAACTCTTGCAGGTGCTTGTAAACGGTCCTGTACTTCAGGAGCGTGCCTTTGGCTTTCATGCCAGCATCCACCTGTTTCTCGTAGTCTTCGTTGTGCTGCCGGAACACCTGCATCAGCGTGTGATAGCGATGTTCCAGTCCGAGAAAGGCGTTCTTGACCTTCTCCGCCGTGACGAAGTTGTCACGCTCCATGATTTCCTGATAGTGTTTGTTGATGCGCACACGCATCTTGTCGAGCATGCGGTTCGTTTCGAGTGCCGCCGAGCTTCTGCCCGTGACACGTCCCCCTTTGGTGTCCCACAGCTTGGGATCGACGGTCAGTTTGCAGCTGAACTGCGTTTGGCTGCCGTCCACCGTAATGCGTCCCATGACGGGTACTGTCCCGTCCTTTTTCACTACCTGACGTTTGAGGTAGAAAAATCCTCGATAGAAGCCACACGAAGTCAACGGAGGACAACTATTTAACAGATAGTGATTTATGCGGTATTTCTCATAGCTTTGCAGAATAGGCAAAAAAGCAAAATTACGCGGATTGCAGAAATAGTTAGGTTTCCAAATCGTAACCCCGACAAACCTGCATTTTTAACAACCCAATACTGATTTTGCGCTGTTCTGCAGAGGTTTGCTTTCAGCCATTTGGCGCATGTGAAACTAATTTTGCAACCAAAAAAGCAGACAGTATGAGAGCGACATTCAAAGTGCTGTTCTTCGTGAACAGGAGCAAGGAGAAAAACGGTATTGTTCCCATCATGGGACGGGTGACAATCAACGGGACGCAGGCGCAGTTCAGCTGCAAGTATTCCGTTGCGATGGAGTTATGGGACACCAAAGCCAACAAGGTGAAAGGAAAAAGCAAGGAGGCTCGGGACATCAACTTTGCCCTTGACAACATCAAGGCGCAAATCATCAAGCACTACCAGCGCATTTCCGACCGTGAGGCTTTCGTGACGGCGGAAATGGTACGCAATGCTTATCAGGGCATCGGTACGGAGTATGAAACGCTGCTCCGTGCCTTCGACAAGCATAATGCAGACTTCGCCAGACGTGTGGGCAAGGACAGGACAAAGGAAACCTTATACAAGCATACCATATCCCGCACCCATGTGGCTAACTTCATCAAGTATTACTACAAGCGGAACGACATCGGCATGAACGAACTCACAGAGGATTTTCTGAACCAGTACTGCATCTATCTCCGCAATGAAGTGGGTGTGCAACAATCCACAATCAGACTGTATTGTGCTCCGCTGAGGTCTATCGTGACCCATGCACACAAGAATGGTCTGATACCGAGAGACCCGTTTGCCAACTGTTATGTCAGCGGCGGCACAAAGGAGCGAGAATTTCTAACGGAGAAAGAAGTGCAGACGCTCATGTCGCACCGTTTCGATGACCCTGCAATGACGGTTGTCAGGGATATTTTCATCTTCGGATGCCTGACGGGAATATCGTTCATCGACATCAAGAACCTCACTACCGACAACCTTGTCACTATAAACGGCAGCCTGTGGATTTCATCGGTACGGCAAAAGACGAATATCCCCTTCCGTGTGAAGCTGATGGAGAGTGCATGTAAAATCATAGACCGTTACGAACCGTTCCGCAGAGGAAAACGCCTGTTCAATTTCTATCGGAACGGCTGGACGAATGTTCTGCTGAAACAGATTGCAGCGGAATGTGGGATAAACAAGCATCTGACCTTCCACATGAGCCGCCACTCGTATGCGGTGATGGCTATTTCGAACGGTATGCCGATAGAGAGCGTGAGCAAGGTGCTGGGGCATACGAAGATTACCACCACACAGCATTACGCCAAGATAACCACGGAAAAGCTGGACAAGGATTTTTCCATGCTGGAAAGCAAAATTAGCGACAAGATGAAACTTGTATGAACTTGAAAGCATGAGTATGGAAAGGGTTATCATAACCACAACAGAATATGGTAAGGTAATACTGCCTGATATACCGAATGAAAATGTTTGGATGTCTGAACCGGAATTGGTGGAGCTGTTCGGGGTAATCGCCCCGACACTCCGTGCCGCTGTCAGAGCCGTGTATAAAAGCGGTGTCCTGAAAGAATACGAGGTGCAGAAATATGTTTGCTTGGAAAACGGTTGTTATGCCGATGTGTTCGGCTTTCCGATGATAGCGGCACTCGCTTTCCGTATCAACAGCTTAGGTGCGGAACAGGTGCGCAAAGCCATATTTGAAAGGCTGTACTTGCGAAAAGAGAAAACAAGCATCTTCTTTTCGCTGGTATCCAACAATATGGATTCATTTAATTATCAGGCGTAAAGCCTATTAAGATGGCGACATGAAGTAGTTAAATCTATGTGTATTCCCATTGTCAATAATGTATTTATACGGATAACCACATAGGTGTGTTGCCATTCATTCGTATTAATGTATTTATATTCAGTCCCGAAGAATCAACTGTTTCAGACCTGCTTCTTCGGGATTTTTTGTTTTTACATCTGTTTTCAACCACGAACCATTGATTTTCCTGTCTCGATTCGCTTTTTTCTGCGTTCTGCTGCGTTTTGCTTAACAGGCTGTCCGATAATTGATTATACTTTTGTGGCTGACATTTTATCAAACTAAAATCGAATAATATGACAGCCAAAGAAGAAAAAGACAGCCAGCGACCGCCATCGGACAGCGTCATGGCAAAGGAGGAGTTTATCCGTGTGGGTACGACCCTCTACAAGTTAGTGAACCAGCCCCGACTGAACGGAGGCTATGTGAAGAAGCGTATCGTATGGAACAACGAGACGCTGCGGCAGGACTATGGCAGGGACTATCTCGCTACGGTGCCGAAGTATGACGGCTTCTGCACCGTACCCGAACACGCCAGGTATCAGCCTGTAATCGGCAAGTTCTTGAACCTCTATGAGTCGATAGACCACAGACCGGAAGAGGGCGATTTCACGCATATCCAATCTTTGGTACGGCACATCTTCGGGGAACAGTACGAATTGGGCATGGACTACTTGCAGCTGCTCTATCTGCATCCCGTCCAGAAGTTGCCCATCCTGCTGTTGGTATCGGAGGAGCGCAACACCGGCAAAAGCACGTTCCTTAACTTTCTGAAAGCCCTGTTTCAAAACAATGTCACATTCAACACCAACGAGGATTTCCGCAGCCAGTTCAATTCAGACTGGGCAGGCAAGCTGCTTATCCTCGTGGACGAGGTGCTGCTCAACCGCAGGGAAGACAGCGAGCGGTTGAAGAATCTCAGCACCACGCTCTCCTACAAGATGGAAGCCAAAGGCAAAGACCGTGACGAGATAGCTTTCTTTGCCAAATTCGTGTTGTGTTCCAACAATGAGTATCTGCCAGTCATCATCGACGCAGGGGAAACACGTTATTGGGTGCGTAAGATAGACCGCCTGCAGTCCGATGATACCGACTTCCTGCAAAAGCTGAAAGCGGAGATACCCGCCTTTCTCCATTTCCTGCAACGCAGAAACCTATCCACCGAAAAAGAGAGCCGTATGTGGTTTGCTCCATCGCTTCTGCATACCGAAGCCTTGCGTAAGATTATCCGCAGCAACCGCAATCGGTTGGAGATAGAGATACACGAACTTATCCTTGACATCATGGAAAGTGTCGGCACAGACACATTTTCCTTCTGCCCGAATGATATTCTTGTGCTGTTGGTAAACACGCAGGTCAAAGCGGAAAAGCACCAAGTGAGAAAGGTATTGCAGGAGTGCTGGAAACTGACGCCTGCGCCCAACGGTCTGACATATACCACCTACCAGTTGAACTACAATCGGGAATGTCGGTATGAGCCGATAAGGAGGGTGGGACGCTATTACACCATCACAAGGGAACAGCTTGAATCCCTGTAATTCTATTATTTTTTTGTTGAATTGATGAATAGGAATATAACTATGCTGATAACAAGCGATATACACTCTCAACAAAATCTCAACACTCCAAAAGAGGAGTTGAGGATAACACACCGTCCGACTGTTGATTTCTCTTTTGGCGAGTGGTTTGTTGAGAAACCGTTGAGGAAGTATAATACTGTATATAAGGATATTAAACTATCCATTCATCAAATCAACGTTTTTCCAACCATCATCAACCCCACTATAATACTAAACCAATTAAAAGACTGAAATATGAACATCCAAGATGCAAAACAAATCAAGATTGCAGACTACCTGCAAAGTCTGGGCTACTCGCCCGTGAAACAGCAAAGCGGCAGCCTGTGGTATAAATCCCCGTTCCGCCGGGAAACGGAAGCATCGTTCAAGGTGAACACCGACCGTAACCTGTGGTTCGATTACGGGCTGGGTAGAGGCGGCAACATCATCACTTTGGCACAGGAACTATATGGCTCGGATTATGTTCCCTATTTGCTCGACAGGATTGCGGAACAGGCACCGCACATCCGACCTGTATCTTTCTCTTTTCGCCGGCAACCATACGAGCCGAGTTTCCAACATTTGGAGGTACGGGAACTTTCGCATCCGGCATTACTGC
>ENA-USUA01000477-USUA01000477.1-human-gut-metagenome-genome-assembly--contig:-NODE-477-length-24612-cov-331.846464_pt1 | contig 24612 bp, 26 predicted proteins | sample MGYA00250057_ERZ773390 | MGnify/ENA primary metagenome ERZ773390 (study PRJEB29103, sample SAMN06111941) | human gut metagenome | biome: human gut; feature: ankylosing spondylitis patient; material...
CCAAAAGGCTTTCTTGCTGTAAAATACATGAAAAGAGTTTTCGTAAATGTCAATTATTTGCGAAAACTCTTTGTCGTATCTATAATTTGCTGTATCTTTGCACCCGGATTTAGATAATAATAAAAATACAGTTGTTATGGAACCAACTCGAAAAATCGAAAAGGTAGGCATGCGCAACCTTCGCATGGAGGATTACGATCAGCTTGCCAAGTCGTTTAAGCGTATTTACGCAGACTCAGATGTATTCTGGACAAAAGAACAGATTAAGAAACTCATTACTATCTTCCCTGAGGGACAGGTGGTTATTATCGTTGATGATAAGATTGTGGGCTGTGCGCTCTCTATCATCGTCAATTATAATATGGTGAAGGGCGATCATACCTATGCTCAGGTTACGGGTAATGAAACCTTCAATACCCACGATCCTAAGGGAAACATTCTTTACGGCATCGAGGTATTTATCCACCCTGATTATCGTGGTTTGCGCCTGGCTCGCCGTATGTATGAGTATCGCAAGGAACTCTGCGAGAAGCTCAATCTGAAGGCTATCATGTTTGGCGGTCGTATCCCAAACTATCACAAGTATGCCGATAAGATGCGCCCTAAGGAGTATATCGAGCATGTAAGAAGCCGTGAAATCTATGACCCGGTTCTTACCTTCCAGCTTTCCAACGACTTCCATGTACGCCGCGTGATTCGCAATTATCTTCCTAGCGATGAGGAGAGTGAACACTGCGCCACCCTCTTGCAGTGGGATAACATCTATTATCAGCCACCTACGGATTCTTATGTAGACCGCAAGCCAACCGTAAGAATCGGATTGGTACAGTGGCAGATGCGCCCATACGCTTCGGTGGATGACCTCTTTGAACAGGTTGAGTTCTTCGTTGATTCTGTGAGCGATTACAAGAGCGATTTCATCCTCTTCCCTGAGTATTTCAATGCGCCTTTGATGGCTCGTTTCAACGACTTGGGTGAGGCGCAGAGCATCCGAAAGATGGCGCAGTATACCGAAGAAATCCGTGACCGTTTCCGCGAGTTGGCCATCAGTTACAACATCAATATCATCACGGGTAGTATGCCTTATCTCAAGGACGATTCCCTCTATAACGTGGGCTTCCTCTGCCGTAGAGATGGTAGCGTAGACATGTACGAGAAGATTCATGTTACCCCAGATGAGCAGAAGTGCTGGGGATTGAGTGGCGGTAGCCATATCCAGACCTTCGATACCGATTGCGGTAAGATTGGTATCGTAATCTGCTATGACGTGGAGTTCCCTGAGTTGTCAAGATTAATGGCGGATGATGGCATGCAGATTCTCTTCGTTCCATTCATGACCGATACGCAGAATGCTTACTCCCGAGTAAGAGTATGTGCCCAGGCGCGTGCCATCGAGAACGAGTGCTATGTAGCCATTGCGGGTAGTGTGGGCAACTTGCCTCGTGTTCATAACATGGATATCCAGTATGCCCAGAGCGCCGTGTTCACCCCTTGCGACTTTGCTTTCCCTAACGATGGCAAGCGTTCAGAGGCAACACCTAATACCGAGATGATTCTCGTATCAGATGTTGACCTGAATCTCTTGAATGAGCTTCATACCTACGGTGCTGTAAGAAATCTTCGCGACCGCCGCAAGGATCTGTATGAATTGAAACAGAAGAAGTAAGTGGCAAGAAAAATTTAACATTTAACATTCAACACTTAACATTTAAATAAAGTGTATAAGATAGAAATCTCGGAGCGCACGCTCCACTTCAAGCAGCCGGCAGGCACGTCTCGTGGCGTATATACCACGAGACACAGTTATTATCTCACTCTCACCTCGGATGAAATGCCGGGGGTAGAGGGAATGGGAGAGTGTGCTACGCTCCCTGATCTCAGTTGCGATGCCAAACCGGAATATGAGATGACCCTGCGACAGGTTTGTCAGATGGTAGAGCAGATGGGACGCATCCCTTACGATATGATTCGTGCTTATCCAAGCATTACTTTCGGTCTCGAAACCGCCTTCGCTTCGTTCTTTGATGAAGCGAAGAAGAAGCTGGGGGCAATGAATCTGTCTGAGGGAAAGACTTCTGTCGAAATACTGAAGGAGGCGGGAGTCTCTGTTCCTATGGGAATGGAGAATCTTGTCAATCTCTTCGATTCTCCTTTCGGAAGAGGTGAAGAAGGAATCACAATCAACGGATTGGTGTGGATGGGAACCTATGAGGAAATGCTGGCACGACTGGAGGAGAAACTCCAGGCGGGTTTTCATTGCGTGAAACTGAAAATCGGTGCCATCGATTTCTTCAAGGAACTCGACCTCATCAAGCGCATCCGTGATGTTTATACCAAGGAGCAGGTTGAGTTGCGAGTGGATGCCAATGGTGGCTTTTTGCCGGAGAATGCGATGAGTCAGCTAGAGGCTTTGGCTAAATATGACATTCATTCGATAGAGCAGCCTATCAAGCAGCATCAGTGGCCTAAGATGGCTCAGCTTTGTCGCGAAACACCGCTCCCTATCGCCCTGGATGAGGAGTTGATTGGTGTGAATGTGAGAAGCATGAAAGAGGCTCTGCTTGATACCATTCGTCCGCAATATATCATCTTGAAGCCTTCGCTCCATGGTGGAATCTATGGATGTAACGAGTGGATAGAACTGGCTAAACAGCGTGGTATTGGCAGCTGGATTACCTCTGCTCTTGAGAGTAATATCGGTCTGAATGCTATTGCTCATTATGCAGCTAAAGTATATGGTCCGAATGTCAAGATGCCGCAAGGCTTGGGCACCGGACAGCTCTTTACTGATAATATACCGATGCCTTTGGAGATTCGTGGTGACAAACTGTTTGTAGTAAAATGACTTTAGAAGATTTCCTTTCTGAATGGAATAACGATAGCGACCGGGTGCTTGTTCATACAAGTGGTTCCACGGGAAAGCCCAAGCCGATGATGGTTGAGAAGAAGCGAATGCTCAACTCAGCCCGCATCACTTGTGATTTCCTGGGTTTGAAGCCGGGTGACAGCGCTTTGCTCTGCATGTCGCTCGATTATATTGCAGGTAAGATGGTGGTGGTGCGGAGTATAGAGCGCCATCTCCATCTTATTTCTGTATCCCCAAGTGGGCATCCTTTGAAAGATGTAAATAAAGAGATTACCTTCGCTGCGATGGTCCCGATGCAGGTTTATAACACCCTGCAGGTTCCTGAAGAGCGGGCTCGACTCTGCCGCATCAGTCATCTTATTATCGGTGGCGGGGCCATAGATGAGGCTCTCGAACAGAAACTGAAGGCTCTTCCCGGAGATATTGCCATCTGGAGTACCTACGGAATGACCGAAACGCTCTCGCATATTGCCCTGAGAAGAATTAACGGTGCTGAGGCTAGCGAATGGTACCAGCCTTTCGATAGTGTCAGAATCAGTCAGACCGATGAAGGTTGTCTGGTGATAGATGCTCCGCAGGTCTGTGCAGAGCCCCTGGTAACGAACGATATTGTGGAAATAGAATCCTATATATATAATAAGGTGGAAAAACTCCGTTTTCGCATCAAAGGCAGAAAAGATAATGTGATTTGCAGCGGAGGCATCAAGATTCAGATAGAAGAGGTTGAGGCTCTGTTGAAACCTTATCTCGAAAAACCTTTCATGATTGTCAAGAAGAAAGACGGGAAGTTTGGAGAAATTGCTGTTCTCTTGACGGAAGATGAGGATATGAAAAAAATAGAGGCGACTGTTCGCCGCCTCTTATCTGATCATAAATATTGGATTCCTAGAGAATACCTTCATGTAAATCAACTCCCGCTTACCGAAACCGGAAAGCCGAAGCGCTCTATCTTTCTTTAAAAGGATTCTCTGAAGAAATATTCTTTAGCTGAATTATCCTTCTCTGAAGAAATCGAGTGCTTCCTTGATTTCTTCTGTCGTAGCAGTCTGGTTGATACGGATATCGCCTATGCCGCCCAGCATCGTGAAGTTGATGATGCCATTCTGGTTCTTCTTGTCATGTTGCATCAGTTCTATCAGTTCATCATAGTCTTCGCAGGTAATATCCAGTGTACCATAGAATTCCTTGATGAAGTTTACGGTCTGGCGCATCTTCTCTGTAGGGAATCCGGTCTTGGCAACACTCAGATAGAGTTCTGGAATCAGACCGAATGCCACTGCATAACCATGCAGGATAGGTTTGCGCTTCAATGCCCAACTCTCGAATGCATGACCGAAAGTATGACCCAGGTTCAGTGCCTTGCGGATGCCCTGCTCGTGCGGATCCTGCTCTACAATGCGCTCCTTCACCTTCACGCTGTCGCCTACCATGCGCTGCAGCTGTTTCAAATCAGGCTTGTCGAGGTCGAAACTGACCAGTTCTTCCCACATGGCTTCTGTAGAAATCAGACCGTGTTTCAGCATTTCAGCATAGCCCGAACAGATGTTTTCTGCATCGAGCGTCTTCAGGAACTCTGTATCTAGAATAACAAATTTAGAATCATTGAACACACCTACTTCGTTCTTCAGTCCGCCGAAGTTGATGCCTGTCTTTCCACCTACCGATGCATCTACCATAGCCAGCAGGGTGGTAGGGATATTGATAAAGTTGATGCCTCTCTTAAAAGTGCTGGCAGCAAAGCCACCCAGGTCGGTTACCATGCCGCCGCCCAGATTAATCATACAGGAGTGGCGTGAAGCTCCTCCCTCCTGCAGTCCTTTCCATACCATCATCAGACTCTCGATATCTTTATGGCTGTCAGTAGCCGGAATAGTGATGATATGGGCTTCCTTCATGCAGTAAAATTTCTGCAATACAGGCATGCATAGTTCCAATGTCGTAGTATCAGTAAGCACAAAAAGCTTGTCGTGCTCACATTCTGAAAGTGCACTTACCAGTTCGCTTTCCAGTTGGGTTGATATGATTACTCTTTGTTCCATAACATTCTAACGTATTAATTTTTGTGCAAAGATACATTAAAATGGAGACAATACAAAAAAAAAGTTGCTAAATTAGCGTTTTTTTTCTCATAATGCATTAAACCTTGGCGTTTTTAACGCGTCAAAACAATCGAGTAACAAAAATGATAATAGAATATCATAGCGATTATGTGTGAAAACACTCATAGTTGGAAATAATAACAAATTAAAAATAAGAATGAAAAAATCAATTCTGACGATGCTGCTGCTGTTGATGGCAATGGCATCCTTTGCTCAACAGCGACTGATATCCGGTCAGATTACCGACCGCGATACCAAGGAAGCCATTGAGCAGGTAACGATTCAATTGCTTAAGAGCGACAGCACGTATGTAGCTGGTGCCATCAGTAATGAGAACGGACTCTTTCATGTCACCGCTCCGGCAAATGGCAAATATCTGCTCAAGATTTCGAGTGTAGGATATAAGTCTACTGTGAAGCATATCCAAATTTCTGATAACAAGGATCTGGCTATGGGTAAGATTGTGCTGGGTGCTGAGGCTATCATGCTGAAAGGCGCAGTGGTAACAGCTATGGCTCAGAAGGTAACTCTGAAGGAGGATACTTTCGTGTACAATTCTTCTGCCTATCGCACACCGGAAGGCTCGGTAGTTGAGGAACTCGTAAAGCGTCTGCCGGGTGCAGAGGTGAGCGATGACGGTACCATCAAGATTAATGGTAAGGAAGTAAAGAAGATTCTGGTAGACGGTAAGGAGTTTATGACGGGCGATACCAAGACTGCCCTGAAGAACCTGCCTACCAGCATCATCGAGAAAATCAAGGCATACGATGAGAAAAGTGATCTCTCTAAGGTAACCGGTATTGATGACGGCGAGGAGCAGACCGTGCTCGACTTCGGTGTGAAGAAGGGTATGAACAAGGGTTTGATTTCCAATATCGACCTGGGCGTGGGCAACAAGAGCCGCTACAATATGCGTGGCATGGGAGGTTATTTCAATGATAACAACCGATTCATGCTCTTTGCCAATGCCAATAACACCAGCGACCGTGGATTCGGCGGTGGTCCTGGCAGAGGATTCTGGGGCGGTGCCAACGGTTTGAATGCCAGCAAGATGATTGCCGCCAACTACAATTATGAACTGAAAGATAAATTCAAGTTCAATACTTCACTTCGCTGGAATCACAGCGATGGCGATATTTGGAGCCGTCGTTCCAGCGAGAACTTCATGGGTAGCAGCAGCTCTTTCAGCAATAGCCTGAGCCAGAGTTTTTCCCGTAGCAACAGCTGGAACGGTAACATCCGATTGGAGTGGATGCCTGATTCCATGACCAATATCCTCTTCCGTCCTTCCATCTCCTGGAGTACCAGCGATGGATTGAGTGGCAGCCAGTCGGCTTCTTACAACAAGGATCCTTATACCATTACCACCAAAGACCCTCTTTCTGAGGAAGGTATTGATGAGTTGGAGAAGGCTGAGGCTATGGTGAACAGTCAGTTGACTAACGGAATCACCTATTCTGATAATAACAATATCAGGGGTATGTTGCAGGTGAACCGCAAGTTGGGCAACAAGGGACGCAACATCACCTTTCGTGTGGATGCCAAATATACGGATAAGGACAGCAAGAGCATCTCGCTCAACAATGCCAAGCTCTATCTCGTACAGACAGCTGAGGGTAAGGACTCTACTTATCAGACCAACCGCTATAACCTGACTCCTTCGAAGGATTACAGTTATGCGGGCCAGTTGACCTATAGTGAGCCACTCTGGAAGGCTACCTTCCTGCAGTTCAGCTATAAGTTTACTTACAGCTACTCCAAGAGCGACCGCAGCACCTACGATTTCAGCAAGTATGCGATGAATGGCGATCATGAATATCGTGGTTGGGATAGCTACCTGAATCCGTTTGCCGGTAACCTCAATGATTACAGGGATGATGAGTTGAGCCGTTTCTCAGAGTATCGCAACTACAATCATGATATCCAGGTGATGATGCGATTCATCCGTCAGAAGTATAACTTGAACTTCGGTGTGATGATTCAGCCACAACAGTCGAAGTATATCCAGGAATATCAGGGAGTGCATGTAGATACCGTCCGCAACGTAACGAATTTCAGTCCAACCCTCGATTTCCGTTATCGCTTCTCCAAGATGAGCAACCTGCGTGTAAACTATCGTGGTACTACCTCTCAGCCAAGCATCTCTCAGTTGCTTGATATCACAGATAACAGCGACCCGCTGAACATCTCGAAGGGTAATCCTGGCTTGAAGCCATCGTTCACCCAGAACTTCCGGTTGTTCTACAACAATTTCGTTCAGAACCATAACAGAGGTGTTATGACTTTCATCAACTTCTCAACCACCAACAATAGCATTAGCAACAAGGTGACCTACGATGAGAAGACTGGTGGTAGAATCACCCGACCTGAGAATATCAATGGCAACTGGAATGTGATGGGAGCCTTTATGTTCAACTGCTCTATCGATAGTGCCGGTGTATGGAACGTGAATACCGATACCAACTTGGGTTACAACAACTACGTGAGCTATCTGAGTCTCGACAAGCAGGCAGATTCCCAGAAGAATACCACCCGCAGTACTACCTGGAGAGAACGCCTCTCGTTCAGCTATCGCAACGACTGGCTGGAGTTATCGCTTGATGGAACATTGAATTATAACCATGCTACAAACAAGTTGCAGCCTAACAGCAACCTCGATACCTGGCAGTTCTCTTATGGACCAAGCATGACGCTTACAGCGCCTTGGGGTACCAGTCTGAACTCAAGCCTCTCTATCAGCAGCCGCCGCGGTTATAGCGATAGCAGCATGAATACGGATGAGTTTGTATGGAATGCGCAGCTCTCTCAGGGTTTCCTGAAGGGCAAGCCTCTTACCATCATGCTGCAGTTCTACGATATCCTCCGCCAGCAGAGCACCTTCTCTCGTGCCATTTCTGCTACATCCCGTACGGATACGGAGTATAATGCCATCAACAGCTATGCGATGCTGCACGTGATTTACCGCCTGAATCTCTTCGGAGGCAAGGATGCCCGTAGGGGTGGACCTGAAGGTCCTGGTGGTCCTGGTGGTCCTGGTGGCCGTCCAAACTTCCATGGCCGTCCTTTCAATGGCGGTTTTGGCGGTGGTCGTCCAGGCGGCAGAATGTTCTAAAAAACTTCTCTTGAAAACGAAGTAAGCTTCATTGGGCATTGAAGTAAGCTTCATCTGCGTATGAAACAGGCTTCATTTGCCTTTGAAGTAAGCTTCATTTAAAACGATAGTAAGCCTCACTTAATGTTTACGTGAGGCTCATTTCAAATAGGTATGACGAGAAAAAAAAATCCCCGCTCTTCGTAATGAAGAACGGGGATTGTTATTTTGTCTTGTCAAGAGTTCTTGCTTAGAGAGAGAACTTGTAACCCAATGTAAGCTGGAATACAGAGTTGCAACCAGCATCGTCAAAGTCTGCAATCTTTGTTACACCAATATTGTAACGAGCATCTAAGCAAACGTTCATATACTCGTAAGAGATGCCTACAGGAACAGAGAAATCAAAAGACTTTACTTCTGCTCCCTCTGGTGCATATTTATCGTAATCTACAGTAACGCCATCAACACTAACCTTGTTGCTAAGATTAAATGCTGGCTGGATACCTGCCTTTAAAGCAAGACCTGGAGCTACATAAACGTTGGCAAGAATAGGGATGTTAAGATAATCCATCTTTACCTTTACATCGGTGTCTTTTATCTTTGCACCCTGCATAGAGTAGAGAAGACCACCGCTGATACCAAACATTGGTGATACATGATACTCCAACTCTGCACCTCCAACGAAGCCTGCTTTGTATTCTGCATCATCCTCTGTAAGAGATGAAACGTTCAAACCTACCTTAGGCTGAATGGTGATGTCACCTGCATTGTACTGTGCGAAAGCACCTACTGAAGACAGCACCATAGCTGCCATAACAAATAATTTTTTCATAACTCTTTCAATTTATATAATTAAAACTGTTAATATTCTCGTAACTTTTGAAATAGTATGTTACTATAAAGCTGAAAATGAGGTAGCCATTTATCATGCCTTACCACCATCTCTCGGGTGCAAAGATAGGATTTTTTACAATAGAGTCCAAACAAATTAATGATTATTTGCTAAAATCGGGCGAAAAAATACGAAATTGTTACCAAATAGAATATTTTTAGATTTTTTTATTCCCGTTTTCTTGCATTGTATCATAAAAAGTTGTATCTTTGCAGAGATAAAAGTATAGCGTATGGGACTAGAATTTGGAAAATGGTTAATGGACGTTGCCAAATATATACTGACGGCGCTCTTGCTTGCGACTTTCCTGGGGGATATGAATTCCGCAGCTACTATTATAGCCTCTATAGTTTTGATGTTAGGAATGCTTGGCATCGGATTGTGGCTGGTTAAGAAATCAAGTAATAATAATAAAAAGAAAGGAAAATAAATATGGATGCTCATGAACTTAATACTTGGCTTATATTAGGAACCCTTTTCTTACTTTGTTTGGTAGGATTAGGAATAGGTATCTATGATACAAAGAAGCAAAAGAAAGAAAAAAGCCTTTCGGCTTAAAGGAAAATAATTATGACTACACAAGAAATTAATTTCGCAATGATTTGTGGAGCACTCATCCTGATTTGTCTTTTTGCTGTCGGGTTGATTATTCATGAAAAGAGCCAGCAAAAGAAGAATGCTCAATGGGAATAAAAAAAATCCCCTATACAGTATAAAAGATGTATAGGGGATTCTTTTTTATTCTTCATCCTCGTCCCAGTCTTCTTCGTCAAATCCAAACATGGCTGGATCTACGAAGGCGTCCAGGGCTCGGCGTTCCTTCTTAGTTGGGCGACCAGTGCCTCTTGCTCTATCTACGAATCCGCTGATGCGACTCATCTCCAGCAATTCATATTGCTTAGGATCGGTCACGTTCTTATAGACTCCGAAGAGCATTTTGGCTCCTACACGCTGCTCTATGCAGTCGAGAACCTCGAAAGAATAGGTGATAGGGGCTTTCTTGACGCTTACCACATCGCCACGCTTGATGATAAAGGAAGGCTTTCTCGTTACGCCTCCTACCATTACACGACCATTCTTACAGGCGTCGGCAGCAATGCTGCGAGTCTTGTAAATGCGGGCTGCCCAGAGCCACTTGTCTATTCTTGCTGATTCTTTCATGATTATTTCTTCCCTAGCTTGTTAAACTGGTTCATTGTAATATCGATACCGGCAAGGACGAAGCTCTTGATAATCTCTACACCCAGGTCGATGGCCGGCTGCAGCTGCTTCATGTCTTCCTCAGTATATTTGCCCAGCACCCAGTCTATCTGGCCGCCACGCGGATAATCGTTGCCGATGCCCATGCGCAGGCGGGCATAATTCTGACCGATAAGCTGCTGGATATGTCCCAATCCGTTATGGCCGCCGTTGCTGCCGTTTGCCTTCAGTCGGAAGGCACCCAGTGGCAGGGCGAGTTCATCGCTGATTACCAGGAGTCGGCTCTGGTCAATCTTTTCCTGATTCAGCCAATATCTTACCGCATTACCACTCAGGTTCATGAATGTGGTAGGTTTGAGCAGGAAAATCTTTCTTCCCTTGAGCGTAGTCTCGGCTACGAAGCCATATCGCTTATCCTCAAAATGAATATTGGACGCTTTAGCAAAAGCGTCCAATACCATAAATCCTGTGTTGTGCCTGGTGCCGGCGTATTCATCGCCAGGGTTACCAAGCCCACAAATCAAATATTTATCCAATGTTTGATAATGCTTTACTCAGGTTCGTAAAATCTTGATGACTCAGTGATTAAGCCTCTGCATCAGCAGCCTGAGCTGCGAGCTGAGCGTTACGTGTCATCTTGATAGAGCAAACTACGACAGCCTTGCTTGTAGCCAACTCGAGACCCTCGAATGAGAGGTCACCTACCTTGATGCTCTTACCGATCTTCAACTCTGTAACGTCGATATCGAGGTGCTCAGGGATAACCTGGTAAGGAGCTGTAACGTTGATCTTACGGATAGAGAGGTTCATACGACCACCATCACGTACACCCTGTGCAAGACCTGTCAACTTAACTGGAATACCGATAGTGATAGGCTTCTGGTCGTTAACCTCGTAGAAGTCAACGTGCAGAGGAGCGTCTGTTGTTGGGTGGAACTGAATCTCCTTCATGATAGCTGTGTGGCTCTCACCGTCGATGATGAGGTTGATAACGTATACATGAGGAGTGTAGATGATTTTACGCAACTCTGAAAATGGAACTGCGAATGACAAAGCCTCAGGAGCACCGTTCTCGCCCTTCTTCTCACCATAAAGGTTACATGGAATCAAACCTTCCTTACGCAATGTCTTAGAAGCTTTCTTGCCAAGGTCTGTACGCTTCTGACCTGTTACATTAATCTCTTTCATTTTGTGTTACTCTAAATTAAGTTATTAATAAAAAATGTGCCTTAACTCGCCATCACACGGATTAGCTTTGCTTAAAGCGGGTGCAAAATTACGAAAATTATTTGGAATGAGCAAACTTTTTACTGAAAAACATGTTCTACATGCAGAAAAATTAAGGAAAATACACTTTTTTGCTTAAATAAACTGAAATTTTTGCCCGTTTTCTTGTCTATTACCTATTTAATGTGTATTTTTGCAAGCGTATTAGGTAATTTAATATATAAATCTTTTAAAAACATTAGAGAATGATTAATAGGGATTTGATAAGACGTAAGATTGTGCAGTTAACCTACGCATACTATCAAAACAGCGATCATAACATGGATAACGCTGAGAAGGAGCTGATGTTTAGTCTCTCCAAGTCATACGATTTGTACAACTACATGTTGCAGCTCATCGTTGCCGTCACCCAGGAGGCACGCAAGCGCTACGATGTAGAAGTAGCTCGTGCCAAGAGAGAGGGTGAGCAGGAACCTTCACCACGTTTCGCATTCAATAAGTTCGCTCTGCAGCTCGAAGAGAACAAGATGCTGCTCGAATGGATAGATGTAAAGCATTCCAACTGGGATGAGGATATCGAGATGGTGCGCAAAGTGTATACTGCGATTACGTCCAGCGATCTCTATGCTGATTATATCAGCGGAGCTATTGATGAGGAACTCGCCGATCTCGACGAGTACAACCGCGACCGTGAGGTATGGCGCCGCATCTACAAGCAGTTCATTCAGAACAATGAAGATCTCGATGCATTCCTCGAGGAAAAGAGTCTCTATTGGAACGATGACAAGGATATCGTAGATACTTTCGTATTGAAGACCATCAAGCGTTTCGACCCAGAAGCTAAGGCCAAGCAGGAATTGCTGCCAGAATACAAGGATGCTGAAGACAGAGAGTTTGCACGCAAGCTCTTCCGTGCTACCATCCTCAACTGCGATACCTACCAGCGCTATATGAGCGAGGCTTTGCGCAACTGGGATTTCTCACGTCTTGCCTATATGGATGTGATTATCATGCAGATTGCCATCGCCGAGGTGATGAACTTCCCTGGCATCCCGGCTACCGTCACTATCAACGAGTATGTAGAACTTGCCAAGGCATACAGCACTCCTCGAAGCGGCGGTTATGTTAACGGTATGCTCGACAATATCTGCCGCGAGCTCATCAGCCGCAACCTCATCCAGAAGGAGATGCCTGAGCGCAAGCAGCATCAGCATGCACAGCACGGCGAACATGCCGGCAAACAGCGCCCAGACAACCAGCACCCAGCCGGTCGTCGTCCGCGCATTCATCGCGCTCCGGGCGAGGGTGAGTAAATAACGGAGGCCTTTCTTGCTGGCCACACCTTATTTATATATAGAACATAAAAATAATAATAGATAATACTTTAACGACATGACAAATTTAGTATTGCAAGCTGCTGCCGGTGGTAGCAGCATGAGTTTTCTCATCATGATGGTAGCCATCTTCGCTATCATGTGGTTCTTTATGATCCGTCCTCAGCAGAAGAAGCAGAAGGAAATCCGCAAGTTCCAGAATGCTTTGGCAGAGGGTACTAAGGTAGTTACAGGTGGCGGTGTTTACGGCACTGTTAAGCGTGTTAACCTCGAGGCTAACACCGTTGATGTTGAGATAGCTCGTGGCGTGGTAATCACTGTAGCTAAGGGCTACGTGTTTGCTGATGCAGCTAGTCAGACACCTAATGCATAGTATCAAGAGCATATTAAAAGCTGTCAGAAACTTCCTGTTCAGTGGTCTGAATAAGGAGTTTCTGATTTTTTTGTTCTTTCTCGCTCTCAGCGGCATCTTCTGGCTGCTGATGACGCTCAATGAGACTACCGAGAGAGAATTCAATATTCCTGTGCAGTTGACCGGCGTGCCCCGCAATGCGGTGATAACGGGCGATCTCCCTGATACCGTGCATATTACGGTGCGCGATAAGGGATTCACACTCGTTACCTATGCTTACGGAGGCAAGATTCATCCGCTCACATTCCGTTTTGCCAATTATGCCGATGAGGATACGGGAACGGGACAGATTCCGATGGCTGATGTGCAGAAACAGGTGGCATCCCAGCTCTATGGCTCTACTAAACTGATCTCCATCAAGCCGGCAAAATACGATTTCTTCTTCACCTACGGCTCTTCCAAGCGGGTGCCTGTGGTGTTCAGAGGTAAGATTACAACCAGCAAGAGCTATTATCTGGCACATACCGAATTTCTGCCGTCTACGGTTACGGTTTATGCCAACAAGAAGCAGCTCGACCAGTTGGAATCGGTAGAAATCGAGCCTTTCAACATGCGCAACCTGCAGGATACCATTCATCGCAGCGTACCTATCAAGAAGATACGTGGCATGAAGATTGTGCCTCAGATGGTGCGTCTGGCGGTATATCCTGATGTGCTTACCGAAGAGGTGGTCGAGGTGCCTGTTACGGCCATCAACATGCCGGATAACATGGTGCTCCGTACCTTCCCGTCTAAGGTTTCGGTAAGATTCACCATCGGAGCCAGCCTCTTCAGAACCATCAAGCCGAGCCAGTTTAAGGTGGTAGTAGATTATAATGATCTGGCTAACAACCCTTCAGACAAGTGCAACCTCCAGCTGCGCAGCGTGCCGCGCTCGGTGAGCAAGGCGCATCTCGAACTGGAAACGGTAGATTATCTGCTGGAACAGCAATGATAGTTGATAATTGATAGTTTATAGTTGATAGTTTTTCTACTATGATGAAGATAGCGATAACGGGTGGCATAGGTAGCGGAAAGAGCTATGTGTGCCGGATATTGGAGAAACAGGGCATCAGGGTCTACGACTGTGATGCTGAGGCTAAGCGGCTCATGCGTACCGATGCCCGCTTGCAGGCTGGCTTGAAGAAGCTGGTGGACGAGCAGGTTTACAGCGCAGAGGGCGTTTTGCAGAAGCCCGTGCTGGCTCAGTTTCTGCTTGCCAGCGAGGCTAACAAGCAGGCTGTCAACGATGTGGTTCATCCGGCTGTAGCGCGCGATTTCGAGCAGAGCAGCTATGAGTGGATGGAGAGTGCCATCCTCTTCGATAGCGGTTTCTACCGCCGTGTCCACCTCGATTTCGTGGTCTGCGTAACGGCTCCCATACCGGTCCGCATCCAGCGCATCATGCAGCGCGACCATATCCCGGCCGAGAAGGCGCAGCAGTGGATAAATGCCGTCATGCCGCAGGAAGAGCTTGCAGCCCGCTCCGATTTCGAAATCGTGAACGATGGCGAGCAGGATATCGATGCACAGGTAAGAAAATTATTGGATATCATTAATAATAAAGAATAATAGAAAAGACAATGGAAACAATCCTTTCAATTGCAGGCAAACCAGGCCTTTATAAATTGGTATCAAGAGGCAACAGAAACCTCATCGTAGAAACGCTCGATGAGACTCACAAGCGTGTCCCAGCTTTCGCTACTGACCGTGTAACAAGTCTTGGTGACATCGCTATGTATACAGACGCTGATGAGGTGCCACTTTGGGAAGTGCTCGACAGCGTAAGCAAGAAGGAAGAGGGCAAGCCTAGCACCTTCAACTACAAGAAGGCGCCTGTTGCTGAGCTCCACGCTTATTTTGCTGAGGTTCTTCCTAACTACGATCGCGACCGTGTTCACGACAGCGATATCAAGAAGCTCCTCCAGTGGTACAACATTCTTGCTAAGTACGGCATCACCGATTTCAAGGCTACTCTCGCTCCTACAGAAGGTGAGAACGTAGATGATCGTGCTGAGCAGGCTGCTGAGTAAAGGAAATTGCAGTTAGTTTATATTTAAGGGTGTTCATATTTCTAGAAATAGAGTATGAACACCCTTTTTCTTATTTTTAATAGATGCAGTTTTTCAATCCCGTTAGGCGTTATGGAGATATGCAAGCCCGTTAGGCGTTATGGTCCGTTAGGCGTTATGGTCCGTCAGGCGTTCCTGCGGATTTGCAATCCGCAGACAAAAAAGGTTCGACCACTTTAATGCGGATTTGTAATCCGCCTCAAGCGAGAATGCAAAGAGGAGATATGAAAGCCTACGGCTGCGGATTGCAAATCCGCGATAAATAGGTCGAGCCTTTTTTTTGTCTGCGGATTGCAAATCCGCAGGAACGCCTAGCGGGCTTGCGTATCTCCCTAACGCCTAGCGGACTTGCGTATCCTTTTATTCCTCAATCTTTTTCAGTTCCTTCTCAAATCTTCTTCGATACATCTCTCCCGCTATGGTCAGACCGAACGGGAAGGCAATCCAGATGCCCAGAATGCCCAGGCCGCATGGGAAACCCAGGGTGTAGCCCAGCGGCAAGGAGATGACGAAATAGGCGATGAAGGCATAAAGCACCATCGGTTTTACACAGGCGATGCCACGCAGCGCATTGGCAAAGGTATACTGCAGTCCGTCGCCAAACTGATATACCATCAACAGGATAATCAGCGTAGCCACATACGCCTGCACCTCCATATTATCATTAAACCAGCCACCTATCTGATGGCGAAGCAGAAACACCGGCAAACCCATGCACAGCGAGAACAGCAGGTTCAGCCGGAAACCGTCGTAGGCATTGCGGCGAACAGCTGCGTAGTCCTTCTGACCCATAAAATGACTCACGCGGATAGCCAGTGCAGCCGCCATGCCCGAAAGCACGAGATAGAAGAGCTGCGAGAGGGTAATCATCACCTGATGAGCCGCCAGCGGAATGGTTCCCAGCCAGCCCACCATCACACAACTCAGCGTGAAGGCAGCCGACTCCATGCCCAGCTGCAGCGCCACAGGCCAGCCCAACCGGTTCATCTCCCTGAAGTCAGCCCTGGTCAGAGAACTGTGCAGAATATCGCGTCTGTATTCCCCGAAATTCTTGCCCGTCATCAGCATGCCCACCATCGCCAGCGCCATCAGAATGCGGCTCACCAGCGTCGAAATACCGGCTCCCAGCAATCCCAGTTCCGGGAAGCCCGCCACACCATAAATCAGTACCCAGTTGCCCAGAATATTGATTACGTTGCCGCCAATCATCGCCCACATCGCCACCTTGGTCTGTCCGAGTCCGTCAAGAAATTGCTTCATCGTGAAGAAGATGCCCATGAAGAGCACCGAGGCAAGGTTTACCAGAAAGTAAGGACGGATGAGTGAGAGCAGCTCTTCAGGCTGTCCGATGCGCCCCAGATTCAGGTAGAGCACAACGAGGGCGAGGGTGAAGATGATGCCCGTCAGCATGTTGGCACAGAAGGCATTGCGTACTTTCTGTCCGATGCAGTCGGTCCGTTCCTCGCCGTAGAGCCGTCCGATGATAGGAGTGAGGCCGTAGGTAAATCCCATATAGGATACGAAAACGAGACCGAAGATATTGTTCACCAGTCCGGCAGCCGCCAGTTCGGGGGTACTGTGATGACCGATCATCAGCGTATCAGCAAATCCCAGGATGATGGTACCCAGCTGTCCGATGATGATAGGAATGCCGATAGCTAGCAGTTCCCGGTAGTGATGTTTCTTGTTCGTCGTTATTGATGTTGTATGATTATTCATATTTGCTTTTAATTACTAATCTATTTCCTTTATTCTGCTCTAAGAGCATGCAAAGTTACGGCTTTATTCACTAACTACCAAATTTAAAAAGGTAAAAAAGCTATTTAAAGGTAAAAAAGCTATTTAAAGGTAAAAAAGTAAAAAGGTAAAAAGGTAAAAAGAGCCTAGCGGGGGGGAAGCTAGGGGGGGATTTAAAGGTAAAAAGGTAAAAGGGTAAAAAGGTAAAAAGAGCCTAGCGGGGGGAAGCTAGCTAGGGGGAATTTAAAGGTAAAAAGGTAAAAGGGTAAAAAGGTAAAAAGAGCCTAGCGGGGGGAAGCTAGCTAGGGGGCTCTTTTTACCTTTTTTAGGGGACTAGCGATGGAATCGCTGGGAACGGGGACAGGAAGGGGTTAAAGCTTCTTTTTACCTTTTTACCTTTTTACTTTTTTACCTTTAATAAATGTATGAACTTCCTTCCTCTTTCTGTCCATACGAGGTAGGTGTGGGTATAGGCGGTGCCCAGCTTCTCCTGTACCCCATCGCAGTGAGGGTCGGGGAGGGTAGAGTAGCGGGTGCGGCTCTTCGCCAAGCCCATGTGGGCATAATCGGCATAGAGCAGATACTGGCCGCTCTGGTAGTACTGGATATGAAGGGCACAGAGCTGGCGGTTCAACTCCTGCGCCGTGATACCCAGCTCCTTCGCAATCTGCGTGGTGGTGAAGCAGGAAACAGAGTTGAGAACATTGTCGGTGTAGAGCGCCTTCGGCAGAAGATGATCCACCTGATTCTCCAACTGGATGATGTTCTCACCGTTTTTGGCGATGCAAACCACCTGTTCGTCCACCACACCGTTCAGCCGACGAATCTCCGTATCCTGTTCTCCGATGAGTTTCTTCTGCTGATCAATCTGCACTTGCTGGTTTTTCAGCAGCTTCTCCTTCTCCTTGAGTGTAGCTCTGAGAATCTCTTCAGCATGCCGAATTGTCTCCTCATCACTCTCTCCCTGCTGTACCGGAATATAACCGCCCGTCTTGCGAATCTGTGGCAGCACCTCGGAAGTAACCCAGTTTTTGAACTTCACCGCCGTAGGAAGCTTGGAGCCGAGAACCAAAGCATAGAATCCGCTCTCGTTGACGAAAATCATCTGCTGGAGACGCTCTGATGGGGTTCCATCCTTACGAAGACTTCCTGATACCTTGACGCTGTGTTTTACAGCGTCAAGTGGGTTAACTAGCTGAGCTACAGCGCATCTTGCTCTCCTGTATCCCAGCACGTCACAGACATCTTTCGCACAGAACAAAGGTTCTCCATTTTCGTCTGTCAAGGTGCGAATCTTACCGAATTCAGGGTTTTCGAACACGACAGCATTACCCGCTGTCTTTTCATTCTTCATCTCTTCTTTTTTTGTTTTATAATTTTTTTCCATGATATAAAAATGTATTAAAATTAAACACTAATCACTAATAACTACTCACTAATCACTTAACATTTAACATTTAACACTTAACATTAAATAATCGTCCCCCAAATGCTCTCCTCCCTGTCTCTCGCAGCGGTAATAGCATTGATGAGGCGGTGGAGCCAGATGCGGGAGTTCACAACCATGCCTTTTACACGGTTCTCACCCACCAGGATGCAGCCCTGCGTATCATCGGGATAATTGCCGGCATGGATGCGGATGCCCTCAAAATTGGGGACACCCAACAGCAGCGGCAACCACATCTTAAACCTCGGCGACTTACTGATCACCACCGGATAAGTGCCCTCAGGTATCGCCGTCGTGCCCTTCATCTTCTGCGCCTTCTTGCCCGATACACGCCCCAACCGCACATTCTCCTCGGCAGGACTTAGCTCCACACCCAGAAGGTTGCGCCAGCACGGCTCCAGCGTATCACAGAAATACGAGTCCGCATTCAGCTTCTCCGGGGACACCTCGCACACCGTCTTCAGCCCCCTGCACTTGTTCACACTCTCAATCGTGCGCTTCTTCACATCCTCATCCTTCAGGATGTAAAGGCGACCTATTGTGTAGGTCTTCTTCTTTGCTATACGTTTTAAAACTATCTGCATAAGTCAAAATAAATTTAAGATTCAATAACCATACCGTCGTGACGATACTTCAGCTTCTGAAAACTGTCACAACTGTCACAACTGTCACGCTTGCCCGTATACTGATACGCCCGCCTGATGTAATTCCGGTGCAGCCACTGCCTGATCATCATATCGGTACCCTTTGCATCCAAACCATGCTCCAGCCGGATGGCAAGCAACTGCGCAGCCGTAAAGTTATCGGGCAGTATCTGTAAAAGATTCTGAGGCCCACGCTTCGAACTCTTCTCTGCCGTATAGTTCTCCTTCGCAATCATGTCGCCGAAGAACCGCATCTTGCAGTACAGGTCATACTGCTCGCTCCAGCGGATAAACTCGTCAATCTCCGGCTCCCACTTGCAACCATTGGCTACATACAGCACACACGCCTTCAGGTAAGCGATGACGTTGGCACGGAACGAGAGATTCTCAAACGTCCTGTCCTGCGACAGCCGGGCAAACTCAGCATTCTCATCCTTCAGTTTGAGGGCAAGCTGAAACGCCTCCTTACACTCAATCAGACCCGTTACTTTGTTCAGATTTTCGATGTAAGGCCTGAGCGCCTCACGGTACGATTCATCATAAGTTCCGTAAACAGGCATATCCTCGCCGATTTCCCTTTCGGGGATGGTACAGAAGTTGATACGGCTGATAGGACCATCGGTAAGAACCCTAGAGAAGTAACGCTGACCCTTCTGGATGGTAGTAGATGCATTCCAGTTGAACCGGATGGTAACACGCTCCGTAACACTCATTGTTCCCACGCGGGTTTGTCCGTATTTATTACCCGGGTCGGCTGCGAGACACATGATACGGAACTGCTGGTTTCCGCTACCCTTGAGCGCATCAAACTGGTCGAGCTCATTGAGCGAAGTATAGAGGAAATGTTCCTGCGCTTCGGCCGTTCTCATCACGAAAGCCGGATTTGTCATATCCGCATCAATTTCCTGGATAATCAGGTTTTCAGGTCTCTTGCGCTTATCCTTGTTGGCACCCTTGCGCAGCATCTCATCCTTCCACGCCTTCTCGCGCTTCAGGTTTTCAGCATCCCTCAGCCTGATATCCTCCATAATGAAATCGATAGGCCTGTTCACGCTGCTCTTACCCGCTCCGGTACCCGCAAGCAGCAGCGTCATCAGTCTCGCCTCGTGCTCCACGTTGTCAATATACCGGAACCTCGTCTTCCAGAGATGCGTAGCCAGCGGCGGAAAGATAGCGTGCGCCACAGCCGGCTTATAAATCTCCGGCGTCCTCGATATCAGCAGTTCCACCAGCTTCGGCAGTTTCTTCGGCATCTCCGGCGGGTCAGGATAATCCTGCTCGGTACTTTGAACTTGGAGATTTGAACTTTGAACTGTATGATTAGCAGCAGCCATTGAATTCTTCACTCTTCGTTCTTCACTCTTCACTTCATTCGCCTTCTGCTCCGCCAGTGCATTCACCCTCATCACTTCCCTCGACATCGGCTTCGTATTGTCAGCATATTTCGCATAGAAGTCGTGAATCAGCTGATGGCAGTCGTTCTCCTGATAGTAGCTCGGCATTTTCACCCTCACCACCTTCATCAGTTCCTCTTCCTCCATCACCCTCGAAGCACCGGCGCTCATGATAGCCAGCAGTGAAGAGTGTCTCGACCCCACGGTATCAATCTCCATACCCCCGAGTCCGGCAGCCTGCGTAAAGAGGTCGAACGCAATCAGGTTCTTCTCCCTGGCTCCCAGTCCGCCAGCATTCTGATTGCCTCCAGAATCCCCGATATGAGGAGCATCAGCACCATGGCTATCACCAGGTTGGGCAGGCAGAACAGCAGAGCCAGCAGAAACAGCAGGATTGCCGTCGTTGCCCGATAGTCTATTATTTTGAACATTGTCATTACTATTGCTATTAACTGTAAACTGTAAACTATTAACTTTTGCATCTCCTCTTCCGTCCACGGTCAGTCCGCGGTCCAGATACGCCTGCCTTCTCATCAGAATCTCCTTCTCGCTCAGCACGGCGCACCACATCTTCGACCTGTAGATTTCCGAGTCCTTATCCGTAAGATAAATCATTCTCTCGGGTGTGATGCAGCTCTCGTCATACGGCACCCCCAGCGCCTCGCAATACGCCTTCTGCGTCTCCTCGATGGTCATTCCCACCGGCAGTCTGATACCGATGTGCAGCTTCTTCCGGGCACTGTAGCAGAGGTGCAGTAGCGAGCCGTTCCAGATGCTGTCAGAGCAGTTCAGCTCCCTTGCCTTCTCGATAGCCTTGTCTACATACTCCCTGTCATCTACGTCGATGATAGTCTGGAACATGAAGCTCTCGGGCTGGGCATTCTCCTGTCTGCGCACATTGTTCTTGAAAATGCCGTAGTGGGGACAGAAGAAAGGCAGTTCGCTCTTCAGCCTGTCCTGCGCCTTCTTCACCGCCTTCTCGTCGTTGGCATCCACCTTCGGGATAGGCAGCTCGCCCCTGATCTGCTGAATCATCTTCCTGATTTCCGGCGATGCAATCACCTTGTCATACACCGACAGACTGTTGGAAAACACCTTCCCCTTATTGCCCTTGCGATAAGGGTTCAGTGCAATTACATGTTGTGTTTCTGTCATGTTATTTCGTTAATAAAAGATTGGTTTGTGGGGTAATGCCCTCTTCCGTTTTTACCACTCTCAGTCGTCTGTAAGAAGGATGACTGAACACATACGCTTTCACTTCCATCATTTTAAATAATTTAGAAGGTTGGGGGCTCCCACCACGGTTGATGTGCAGATACACAAAAGCCCCCGAAACTCAGACCGCATTGGTTCTGAATTCCGGGGGCAAAGGTAGGGAAAATTTCTCGCTTCTACCTAGTACGTACTATGTACGCGTACTAGTACTACCTATCAGTTTAGCCTCTGATAGCAGGCATTACTTTTTCGAGGAAGGCACCCGTTTTCTTCTGTTCCATTCCCCGGTTGCAGGCGGCTCTCATCGAGTTCGGATTAGGACCCCAATAATTGCCGAATACGCTCCATATATTCTTGATTTCCAACTCTGTACCTATCTGGTTGGCAAGGACGGCAGCTTCGGATGATGACAGTCCTGAGGGCATGAAATCTTCGGTTACCACACCAATCTCTATCAGGTTGTTCTTAATCCTCTGAGCCTTATCCGTTTTCAGCTCTTCCGGCATCACAGCATTTCTGCATGAGTTTTGCTCACAGGCATTGCTGCCATAATAGTTCTCTACATGCTCGAAGTACGAGCTACCAGCGTTCATGATGATCATTCTTTGTCCAGACATTTCTCATCCTCCTTTCCCTGATAGTTGTTCATGTGTTCGATGTACTGACCACCATTCATCTGGATGGTATTGTTGATAACGATGGTTAAGTGCTTGATAACGAAGCGAATAAATTTTCTATAGAAATATACTTTCATCTTCTTTTGTTATATTTAGGTTGATTATTAACTGTTTCCTCCTCATTTTAGTAGAGAGACGTGTGTTTGCGCTAACGTTTTTAGCGTAAGCCGCTGGAGAACTGCCGAGCGCCTACTATCGTAAGGTGTGGGGGCGGGTAAGGTTGTGTTGCTTTTTTTTTTTGTTGTTGATTTTTTATATTAATACTTGGCTTCAGATGTTAGCATCTTAACCGGTTGTCTCTTATTTAATGATTAAAATTCTTCGTTTTGTCCGATTAGTTCAAAGAAGCTGATTGCTATAATACCGAAAGTCTTCTTGTATTTTTCCATGGCTTCCGTGCATTTCACTCTCTTTTTATTCAACTCATCAATCTTTATCCTTTTCAGATATAACTTCATTTTATCATCTTCTTGGAGTTCTTTCAGTCTCTTGTCACAAGTTTCCTTAAGTCCGTTGAGGAAATATGCTATAATTCCCATCATCCTACCCATTGTTTTAACGGTTACGGTTTGATCTTTATCACATATCCGTTTAAATGTAATGTGATCGAAACTGAAAATCTTTTCAACGCTAGTGGGACCCAACAATTTGTCACGACACAACTCGCTCAAGAAATCTCCTAAGCTTTCCAGGCACTTTTCCTTAACACGGTCCAGGCTCTTTTGGGTTATGTTCATCTTTTTTGCCATTGCGTTGAATTTTTGCTGCAAAGGTTATAAAAAAAATTCATATAACCAAATAGAAAGTGAGTACTATAGACACACGGCTTTTAACGAAATTTATGCATTTGTGGTATGGTTGACCGAAGAAAAAAGGCTAATTACTCCTTTATATTCATATTTTTACCCCTTCCTTTTCTACGTTCCTGACGAAGGGTGTATTCCTATACTTTTCCCATTCCTGGGCGGTATACATCACGGGGTTGATTTCCTCGCCCAGTTCCCATCCGAGTTCGGTCAGTGGGTAGGTGATGTTGTCATAATCGTCAGCCATTTGCGGATAGCCGCCAATATATGTTCCTTTACATTCATAACTTATAAATGTATCCACCGTTATTTGAATAATTTTCGGGCATCAGGAAGTTCGGCTCCTGAAGCTTCTGCCGCACGGAGTTCTTTAAAAGCCTGTGTCAGACTTTCCTTCACCACCAATCTCTGTCTCATTGCTTCTGCATCTACATCAGTTACTGTTGCCATAATCTTCTCCTTTAATTAAATATCTCCCACAAAATTACACTTTTTCTCTGAAAGCGCCAAAATATATCTGAAAAATATACGCAAAAAGAGCTTTTTTAAAAGGTAAGGCCATTCCCTTCACGCATCCCTGCTATTCCCTTCACGCCCTGAAGGGGCAGAAGCTCCTAGCCCAGGGCATTCGCCCTGGGTATTCATGTCCGCACGCCTGGCGCCCTGTAGGGGCAAAAGCTTTATATGGCGACCGAACCTCAGGCTTTGCTTCTCAATCCATCCTCGAACTGGCTATGGGATTCTACCACATGTGCCCAAACATCCCTTTTTGGTATATCCGATAAAAGAATATATATTTGTGCCTCAAATTAAAACGAATATGGACAAGAGTATACATTCACATTTATATCATCAGGTTATCGGACGCTTGCGTAGTAAGCGTGAAGGTAAAGGTGTAACACAAGCGCAACTAGCTGATAAATTGGGGGTTAACCAAAACTTTATCAGCAAGATTGAAACTTGCGACCGTCGCTTGGATCTCATAGAACTTCGACAGATTTGCCAAGTTCTGGGTATCTCATTCGTAGACTTTGTTGCCGAAGTCGAAAGGGATATACTGAGCAAGGAAGAAAAGTGAATGATTAAAATAAGCTAAAAAAAAGAACTATGGCTAATAAAAAATATACCTTTATAGATTTATTCGCTGGTTGCGGTGGGCTTTCTGAAGGTTTTTATAGAATAGGTTTTAAGGCTTTGGCCCATATCGAAATTAATCATTGGGCTTGTGAAACCTTAAGAGCTAGAATGCGATATTATGGTTACAAAAATATAGATAAAGAAGTTATAGAACATGATATAACAGCCCCTGATATTATTAATAAAATAGATGAAGCAGTAGCTGGAAGAACTGTTGATGTTATTATAGGTGGACCTCCTTGTCAGGCCTATTCTACAGCAGGTCGTGTTCGTGATGGTAAAGGAATGGCTACAGATCCAAGAAACTTTTTGTTTGAGAAGTATGTAGAAATACTAGAATATTACTCTCCAAAGTTTTTTGTGTTTGAAAATGTAACTGGAGT
>ENA-USUA01000484-USUA01000484.1-human-gut-metagenome-genome-assembly--contig:-NODE-484-length-24383-cov-5.372336_pt1 | contig 24383 bp, 12 predicted proteins | sample MGYA00250057_ERZ773390 | MGnify/ENA primary metagenome ERZ773390 (study PRJEB29103, sample SAMN06111941) | human gut metagenome | biome: human gut; feature: ankylosing spondylitis patient; material...
CCTTTTACTGGAAATAATAATAAAAAAAGATGAAAATAACATTAGTCAGAGACGATGGCAAGGTAAAAACCTTACGAACGTTGAAAATGGAGCTCCTTTTGGAGCAGATGAAAACGGAAGTCAAGACGCAGCCCGTCTCAAAGATGAGGGAAGTCTTGCGGTATACTCTTCCGGGAAATTCGATTGAAGAGGTGCGTAAAGTTCCCAAAGTGATGCCTGCCGCAGCTTTTGTCCGTAAAGAAGGGGTAATGACCTTGAATGAATATAACGGCATAGTGATGATGGAAGTCAACAATCTTTCAGGAAGAGCGGAAGCCGACGAAATAAAGGAACTGGTCAAAGAGCTTCCGCAAACATACCTTGCTTTTACCGGATCTTCCGGCAAATCAGTAAAGGTATGGGTACGGTTCACCTATTCGGACGACCGCTTGCCGACTTTACGCGAGCAAGCGGAACTTTTTCACGCGCATGCTTATCAGACGGCCGTGAAATATTATCAGCCACAACTGCCTTTTGATATCGAACTGAAAGAACCGTCGCTCGAACAATATTGCCGGCTGACGTATGATCCTGAACTTTATTTCAATCCGAAAGCAATGCCCATTTATATGAAGCAGCCCGTCAGTCTTCCGTCCGAAACGACTTTTATCAAACGAACGCGGGAAACTGATTCTCCTTTGCAGCGAATGGCGCCCGGATATGAAAATTATGAAGCATTGTCGGTGCTTTTCTCTGCTGCATTCAACAGGGCGCTCGAAGAACTGGACGGATATCGGGAGGGAGACGATCTGCAACCGCTACTAGTGTGTTTGGCGGAGCATTGCTTTCGGGCAGGTATTCCCGAAGAAGATACGGTGCGGTGGACAAAGGCGCACTACCGGCTCCCTTCGGACGAGTTACTGATTCGCGAAACTGTGAAAAGTGTCTACCGTTCCGCCAAGGGATTCGGCAAGAAGAGCAGTCTGACGGCCGAACAGCTTTTCGCCATGCAGATGGACGAATTTATGAAGCGCCGTTATGAATTTCGATACAATACGCTGACCACGGAAGTGGAATATCGCGAACGGAATAGTTTTAATTTCTATTTTCGTCCGGTAGACAAGCGGGTGCTGGCGAGTATCACGATGAATGCCATGTATGAAGGGGTGAAAATGTGGGATAGGGACGTAATCCGCTATTTGGATTCCGACCATGCGGTATTAAAGGGCTATATTCCAGATGATACTCTTCTTGGGCATAACCCCCATTTAGTGTTACGTTAATAGGGCCTGATATAGTAGCAACTATCCCATTTGCCGCATTAGCTTGTAATATAGACTCTTCTATATTTTCTTTGTCCACGTCAATATTAGTTTGCTGAGCATACATAAACTGCATTGATAATAATGCAAGCATAATAAACAGAACTTTCTTCATGGCTCTAAAAATTTAAATTAATAAATACATATACAACTACAAACTTACTTCAAGCAAGAAATAGGATACTTGCAAATCAAGTATCCTATTCTCAATTCGAAATAAATATTTTATTTCCAAGCATCCGGCTGAACCAAATAAGGTTTGCCGTTCTCGTCGTTACCCATGGTCAATACTTGGTCATCAGGAACAGGAAGCATAGTCTTTGCCGCAGGAAGCACAGAGGCTGCCGCAAATTTCGGAATATATTGCTTTTCGTAATTGATATAAGCGCTCAACTCTGAGGACATTACATCACCACCCCAACGAACCAAGTCGAACCAGCGCTCACCTTCCATCGCCAACTCAAGCTTACGCTCCATACGGATCGCTTTGATACAAACATCTTTGCTTGTGAAAGCCGCATGAGATGTAGGATATTCAGCGACCTTATAGTTTGCGGCCGCTTGACCGTTTTCTAACTTAATAATATTCACATCCAAAGCTGCACGTCTACGAACATCGTTTACTTGTGTCATCGCCTCAGATAATTGACCAGCGTCAGCTAAAGCTTCAGCGTACAACAATTTAATGTCACGCACACTAAGATATTGCATATTCATAGCAGACCCCGGTGCCCAACCATTAAATAAGTTCTTCATACCAGCGGCCTCTTCTGCCTTACTAAACACGTGCTTCTTCGGCATAAAGATACCACCATTTACAGGGTTACGAACCCAATCATCCTTAGGCATACCCCAATCTTTGTAAGGGATTCCATAACGACCTACAGCAAAATCCAAACGAGGGTCTACCGCAATACTATTATCTGTTACGACAAATGGCTCATTTGTTCCCGTACCTTTTCTTGAAACAGTCGCTTTATTTCTATATTCACCATTCAAATAAGGTAAACCTTGCGCGTCCACTTGGAAAGAGTTCACTAATTCGAAAGAAGGTTGATAGAAACCACAGCATCCACCGGGACCTGAGTTATGCGGATAATTCAGACAGAAAGGAGCACCACCAGTGTTTTCGTCAGCAGCAGAATATTGAACAGAGAAAATAGCCTCTTTACCATTCTCAGTCAGCGCATTGAAGTTGTTATCCAGATCGTCCTCCAATCCATAAGCTGCCCCACTACTGGTTGTACCATTATTCACGACATCAGCTAAAACAGTTTTCGCGGCAGCGATGTCTCCTTTATGCATTAAGATTTTACCTTTTAATGCTTTCGCAGCCCAAACATTCGCACGACCAACTTCAGTCTGAGTTTCCGGAAGATTAGCGATCGCATCGTCAATATCCTTCAGTACATTATCATAAATATTAATATCATTATGTACTTTAGGATCATTCTCCGTATAGGTCTCATCAACCCAAGGAATAAATGGACCAAACACACGAATTCCCTCAAAATAAGCCAATGCACGCAAGAACTTCAACTCACCATAGCGGCTTTTACGATCGGTATCGCTCATACCCGGCATACCTTCAGCGCCTTGCCAAGCTTGAAGAGCTAAGTTCACTCGTTTAGCCATTACATAAACCCACGCCCACTTCTGCGCTATATAGCCATTAGTAGACAGAGTATTATACATCTCTATCTCATTCACCACGGATTGGTCACCCGGGTCGGAACCTTTATTGGCGTCACCACCATAAATACCACCCCATACCCAGTTAAATGGAGATGCTTGATAAGGATCATAACCATCCACCGGAACAGCCAAGCCTGCATAGGCACTAACAGTTAACAATTCCACACCCGTTGGATTGGCTAGAGCGTCCGGTGTCAATGCTCCTTGAGGTTCTTTCCCCAAGAAGTCATCGCCGCAAGAACTAAATGAAAGCGCAGCAAGACAGCCTATCGCCAAAATATATTTACTTTTCATAATGATTCTTTAAATTAAATTAAAACATACACACCTTAGAACGCAAAGTTTACACCAAACAAGAAACGTCTTGTTGAAGGCCAACCGCCCATATCAATACCTCTCTTCAAGTCAGCACCGACACCGTTGTCATCCACATCTTTCATTTCCGCATTTGTATACTCGGGATCCAAACCATCATATCCTGTAATGGTGAATAAGTTCTCCGCTTGCACATAAATACGTAAATTAGAGATAGTAGCCTTCTTCATCAACTCCTTCGGGAATGTATAACCTAGGACCAAATTCTTCAATCTAACGAAAGAGGCATTCTCTACATAGTATGAGCTAGAGTTCGTTCCTGAATAGGTATCACCATAATCCAAAATAGGTAAGACAGCTTTGCTATTGTCAGCACCCGGTTTCCAAGACAAATCTCTCATGCGAGAAGATTTATTACCCTCGAATAACCAGAAATCAGTAAAGTACTTCGTATTGTTGAACAAATCATTACCGATCGTTGAATAGAAGAATGCCGTCAAATCCCAGTTTTTCCACGTTACAGTAGCGTTCAAACCGGCGATCAAGTCAGGATGAGGAGAACCGATAAAGGTACGGTCATTTCCATCTAACTTACCATTTCCATCTGTATCAGCAAATTTAAACTTACCGACCCAAGCCTTAGCGTCCTCCGCATTTTTAACATCTTGCCCCAGAGGAGGTAACGCAAGTACTTCATCTACGTTCTCATAGAATCCATTCACCTTATATCCATAGAACTCAGAGATAGCATGTCCCTTTGTCGTACGAGTTACATTACCAGAGATACGTGTACCGCCTCCCCACATAGAAGCATCATCAGCCTCAGAGATCTTAACAACCTCATTCTTATAATGAGATAGGTTCAAAGAGAAATCCCATGACCAATCGCCCTTACTGTCTCGATAGTTGAAGTTGAAGTCAACACCCGTATTCTTCATATCACCAAAGTTGATGTACGGTTTTGAAGATTCACCAGCCAAAGCGGAATATTGAGCCGCAATCAACATATCTGTCGTTTTCTTATAGTACCACTCCAATCCGGCACCGAATTTGCCGTTCAAGAATGTTCCATCCAAACCGACATTAAACATTTGGGTGGTCTCCCATTTCGTATCCTCGTTACCAAATTTATCCAAACGATAACCTAAAGAGGTAGAGGTATTAGAACCCGTAAAGTCATAGTTTGTTTTCTTTGGCAATGTTCTATATTCGTAGGCGAAGTTCGTAATACGAGGCACTTCTGAGTTACCGGTAACACCAAAGCCAAAACGAAGCTTCAAGTCATCTAACCAGTCTTTTGTTTTCTCCATAAAAGCCTCTTCAGAGATACGCCAACCAGCAGAGATAGAAGGGAATACACCGTAACGATTATTCTCCGAGAAACGAGAGACACCATCACGACGGATAATACCTGTCAACAGATACTTATTATTATAAGCGTAATCTACACGCCCAAACAGACCAAACAAGGCAAATTCACCTTTATATTTTGATTCTGCGATACGTTGTGCGTTATTCTCACCCATATTCAACTCCCAAGTATTCGTATTATCCTCGTACAAATAATTGTAACGACGACCTTTCAGCGTACGTCCCAAACCATCACGAATAGCCTCGGTACCAAGCAAGACAGTCAATTTATGAACCTCATTGAATGTCTTGTCGTAAGTCAAAGTATTAGTCCAAACCCAACGATAATTAAAATCAGATTGCTCTTCAAAATTGTTTTGGCCCATTGACTCAGAAAACTCAGGGTTCTTCTTTTCCATACGATAATAATAACCATTCGTATAGTCCAAACCGAAATTCGTTCTAAAAGTTAATCCCTTGATAATATCGGCCTCTGCCCATAGGTTACCAAATACGCGGTTATGTGTATAGTAATTATCCTTATTTCTCTTTTGATTGGCAACCGGGTTCTGGAAGTTACCCGTTCCAGCGAATTTTGAACCGGCAAAATTACCTGCGATATCATATACCGGTACATAAGGAGAAGCACGATAAGTCCAAGAATATGGATTACTCTCAGCGCCGCTAGAGTTCAAGCCATTATCTTTCGTAAACGCATAAGTTAAATTCTCTCCTACCCGTAACCAATCACGAACATTGAAAGAGGTGTTAGCACGTACTTGATATCTCTGGTAGTAAGAATCAATAACCGTACCATCTTGCTTGAAGTAATTCGCACTTAAATTATATTGTCCCTTTTCAGTACCACCAGATAAGCCAACTTGATGGTTTTGAATCATAGCCGCACGGTCTACCTCATCCCACCAATTTGTGTCAGAGAACGGCGCATAAGTCGTACCCGGGTAATTATAATCGCCGGGATTAATATCCGTACGACCACCCGCACCAGCTTGCGTCAAATAATTAGGAATAGAAGGACGTTCACCTGTTCCGAATTGCACGTGTGAAGGAAGTTCATTGGAACCTAACAATGCATAGTTACTAGCCTTTGCGTCCCATTCCAAGTTCACACGATCCATAGAATTCAAAACGTCATAGCGCTTGCCTGTTTTCTGAACACCGACATATCCATCATAAGTCAATTTAGGTTGACCGGATCGGGTACCTTTTTTCGTCGTAATCAAGATAACACCATTGGCCGCCTGCGCACCATAGATAGCGGCGGAGGAGGCATCCTTCAATACCTGCATACTCTCGATATCGTTCGGGTTCAAGGAGCTTAAATCTTGGTTACGTGTTGATACGCCATCAATTACGTACAACGGACCATTATCATTAACCGTATTGATACCACGAATACGAACCATAGACTGGGAACCGGGGGAACCTGACTGACCGATATATACACCGGCAGCCTTACCTTGCAACTGCTGGGTAGCGGAAGATCCGGAAGATGCCAAAAGGTCTTTCGTATCGACTACCGCCACGGAGCCTGTGATATCTTTCTTCTGCTGCGTACCGTAACCTACTACTACTACCTCATCTAGGTTTTGCGTATCTTCTTTCAAAGTCACATTTACCACTTCTCCCGAAGCAGGAATTTGCTGAGATACATAACCAATGTAGGAAACGACTAAAATGGAGTTGGGCTCAACTTCCAAGGAATACTTACCGTCAAGGTCGGTAATCGTACCGTTTGTAGTACCTTTTACTACAACATTCACACCCAAAAGGGGTTCACCCTTTGCGTCAGTTACCGTACCGGTAACTTTCTTAGCTTGCTGGGAGATGGACACATTCGCGTTAGACGCATGGATTGGAGGGGTTACACCCGCACCGACCATAAGGAAACAAAGTGCCAAACCCAGCCCGCTTTTAACAAAAGCCAACTGTTTGTCCATCATAACACAAAAATAGGTTAACATTAATAATTATATCCACTCTTCGGATACGGGTACAAATATAAATTATTATTCTTAATAAACAACAATAGTATGCATATTTTTTTCACATTCCCTTGAACTTGCGGATATGTGTTCGTACAAATAGCTATTATAGACCCAATAAGGCTTATTCTTGTTAACAAAAAGACACCTTCACAAGAATCAACAATATGTTAAAAACCGCATAAAAAAATACAATCTATTCCTAATTTTTACTTTTAAACCTTATTATCAATCTACAGCACGGTAAACGAGTCTCTTGGGCCATATAAAAGAAAAGAGGACGCCGTTTTACCGACATCCTCCTAAGCTCTTATCGCATTAGATCCGTGAGCCTTACCGGCTGCCGGCTATCGATTTACTCACGATATTCGTTACGGCCTCTTGCATCTTCTCGATGACGCCGCTGTTTTCCATCCCGTATTCGGAGGCGATCGTCTCCAGATTCGGGGAACCGACCCAAACCTTGCCGTCCGCATCTTCCCAAACGGAGATACGTAGCGGCAGCTCCAAAGAGATAGACGGATCTTGCTGCATCAATAAAGTCCCGACTTTCGGTGAGCCGAAGACGATCACCTTATTCGGAGGCAGCTTCATCCCTACCTCGCTAGCGTTTCGCCCATGATCGAACATGGCGAACACGGAACCTCCTTGAGACTTGATAATCTCCTCGATCCGCCGCATCGTCTCATCCACGCTAAACGGGCTTACTGTTTTTTCCATCAAACGATTCTTTTTCTCCATGGCTGTAATTTTCTTTAGTTTTGTCAAGACAGGAGTCTTGACCGTCCGTACGCTCGACTTCCGGTCATTATTCAGCTGCTCATAAATAACGATTTTATTCTCTCCTTTGTTCAGCCATACGTCCGGTATGTAAAGCGTTTGCTGAGGGCCGGCGTACCAATAGCGACCGATATTGATGCCATTGATGAAAATAATGCCCTTTCCCCAATCCTCCATATCGATAAACGTATCGCCGGTATCGGACAGGTGGAAGGTTCCCTCGTAGAGAACCGGCTTATTCCCCAACGCCGCTACCTCGGGCGAGCCATTCTTATAGACATAAGGTTCGCCGGAGGCCAAAGCCGGCATCCGGTCCATCGGGAGCTTGTACATCTTCCAGTCCGATATCTCGCTGCCGTTAATCTTGACCGGGCTGATGATCCCCTTCGTATTGCGGACGATCTCCTCGCCATAATTGATACGCCCCATGTTCTCCACCAAGATGTCCAAGGTAGCGTTGAACGGGATATCGATCTCCATCGCATATTGGTTGAAACAACGGTTTAACTCGCCGACACGCTCGCCATCCACGTAGATCGTAGCGTAATCACGCAAGCCCGGTATCTCCAGACGGCCTTTCAGGGGTTGGTTGAAATGGGTTGAGTACAAGACGTAGCCGTATCCTTGGTTCAATTGCTCGAACGTGAGAGGTGTCGGAGACGCTACCGGTTCCCCTTCTTTCGCCAAGGCCAACACATCGGCTACCTTCGTCAAGGAGATCGACGGGATCTCGATCAGCGGTATAGGGGCCGGAGCCTCGGGGACGTCATAGGTGACGTATTTCCGGATCACGTTGCGGATCGAGTCGAACTTCGGGGTCACCCAACCCGCCTCACTGATCGGGGCGTCGTAGTCGTAGCTGGTCAAGTCCGGCTGGATATCATGCTTCTTGTCGTAATTGGCGCCACTGGTGAAGCCGAAATTCGTACCGCCATGAACCATATAGAAATTGAAAGAGACATCGTTTTGGAGGTACGTCTCCGTCTGCCTCGCTATGCCGGAATCGCTTATATCGGGGAATGGTTCCGCCCAGTGCATCAGCCAACCGGGATAAAACTCGGCTACCATATACGGGCCTACTCCCCCGTGATACTCGTTCACCACCTTTTTCAAGTTCTCCACGTTGCTCTCCCCGTTCGCCGTAGGCAACGCTCCCGGGGTGGAACCGCCCTCGAACAACCAGCTTCCGTCCGAGGTGAACAGAGGCACGTTGAAACCGGCGTCCGCCAATTGCCGCTTGATCTTGGCGTTGTAGCGGCGATGCTCCTCCAAGGGGATATCCTTACGTTGCGCCACGTAAGAGCCGAACTCGTTCTCGGCCTGCACCATGATGATAGGGCCGCCTTTCGACACCTGCAAGTCGCCGACCTGCTCGTAAAGCTTATCGATATAAAGCTTCGTGCGTTTCAAGAACTCCGGGTTATCCCGGCGGATCTCCATGCCCGGTATATTCTGCAACCACCACGGATAACCGCCGAACTCCCACTCGGCGCATACGTACGGGCCGGGACGGAGGATCACCATCAATCCCTCCTCTCCCGCTATCCGGATATACTCGGCCAGATTCTTGTCTCCCTCGAAATCCCATTTACCCGGTTCCGTCTCGTGCAGGTTCCAGAAGACATAGGTAGCGACCGTATTCAAGCCCATCGCTCGCATCATCCGAAGGCGATGCCGCCAATATTGGTGGGGGATACGAGGGTAATGCATCTCACCCGAGAGGATCGGGGTTACCTTCCCGTTTACATAAAAATGACCGTCCTTGATCTCGAACGTACGTTTCTCCTTGGCGAACGAGCCGACAGGTATCAGCATCAAAAGGAGCAATAGATAGGCGATTTTCTTTTTCATGGAATCTATGTGTTATAAAGATTTATTTTTAGGTTTAAGATCTCGTGGCAAATGTATGTAAATAAAAAGAGGATGCCAAATAAATGACATCCTCCCTAGCTTATATATTATATAATGTATAAGTCTGTATTAAGCTTGCTCCAACTGCAAAGTCTTAGTCGGCTGGTCGCAAACCTCCGTCGGACCGAAGTACTGGATCGGACCCGGATATACATAGCTAGTAGTCAAAGCCCACTCGTCACGGTTAGCGGCGAACGCCTTGAAAGGAGCGCCGTCAAGCTTAACCAAAGCCTTCTGGATAACCGGCTTCATCTCGCCATGACGTTTTTCCATGTTCATCATCATAGTAACAGGGATACCACCGGCGATCCATTGATCAGCGGGAGCGGTCGTGTTACGTACGGAAGACATATAACCTGTCTTACCGGCGGCGATCAAGCAAGATGCCGTGTAACCCAAAGAGTAGCAGTAGTCCGCATCGTAGTTAGACGGAGCGGCGCAACGACCCTCGTAACCAAAGAAGTGGTGTTGTGCGGCGAACTTGCCTACGTACTTGCCCTCGGCCTTCCACTCAGCCAATTTCTTGCCAACCATCTCAGACAATAACTTCTCAGTCTCGATCAAAGAAACCTGTACGTTTCCGTGCGGGTCACGGTCCAAAGACAACTGACGAGCTACGCCCTCCGGAAGAGAAGCGTACAGATCAGAGTTCTCCTTCGTCAACTTGCTGATGATATAAGCACGTTGCTCGCTCTTCTTGATCATCTTGAACTCAGCGTCGTGCTTAGCCAAGAAGTCGTTCAACTCGGCGATCAAGCGTTTCATAGCCGGAACGAACTCGATCAAGCCCTCAGGGATCAATACCGTACCGAAGTTATTACCCTCGGCGGCACGTTTAGCCACGATACCAGCCACGTAAGTAACGATATCGTCCAAAGACATATTCTTCTCCTCAACCTCCTCGGAGATGATACAAACGTTCGGTTGAGTCTGCAAAGCGCACTCCAAAGCGATATGAGAAGCGGAGCGACCCATCAATTTGATGAAGTGCCAGTATTTCTGGGCGGAGTTACAGTCACGTTGGATGTTACCGATTACCTCGGAGTAAACCTTGCAAGCCGTGTCGAAACCGAAAGAGGTCTCGATCTGGGCGTTCTTCAAGTCACCGTCGATCGTCTTCGGGCAACCGATTACCTGTACGCCGGCACCGATAGCCTTGTAATACTCAGCCAATACGCAAGCGTTCGTGTTAGAATCGTCACCGCCGATAATAACCAAAGCCTTGATATCAAGCTCTTTCAAGATCTGAAGACCTTTATCGAATTGCTCTTTCGTCTCTAATTTCGTACGTCCGGAACCGATCATATCGAAACCACCCGTGTTACGGTACTCGTCGATAATATCAGCCGTCAATTCCATATATTTATGATCGATCAAACCGCCCGGGCCCAAGATGAAACCATACAGACGAGAATCTGCGTTGTGAGCCTTGATACCATCGAACAAACCAGCGATCACGTTGTGACCACCGGGAGCCTGACCACCGGAAAGGATCACACCAACGTTCATGACAGGCATAGCCTTCTCCTCGTTACTCTTCTCGAATGTAACGATCGGCATTCCGTAAGTGTTCGGGAACAATTTCTTGATTTCTTCCTGATCGGCTACTGATTGAGTATACTCGCCGTCAACGGCTTTCACTGCACCTTTCAACGCAGCGGGTACCTTCGGTTGGTAAGCTGCTCTTGCGATTTGTAATGCACTCTTTGTCATTTCTTAATTGATTTATTTAGAAATTATTTGATACGTGTTCAAAAGTGACGCGAATATAAGGAAAAAAATCCGTATTAATAAAAGAGAAGGGGGATATGTTCATTCAAAATAGCATCGAAAAAAACTTCCGGGAAATCACTGGTAAACTTGCCCTCATCATTATAACCGATCAACCTTCAACAAGAAGAGGGTGTGTCACCATGAAGTGAACACGAGAAAACAGGTAGCTTACTGTATATTTTACTTGACTATTTTTTACACGGTCGTGTTTTTCCAAAAACACGTACGTAATTTTCAAGAAACACGGTCGTGTTTTTTCGAAAACATGTACGTGTTTTACTCAAATCTCCATCATAATTTATATCCATCTAATTATAAGCCAGTTATAAACCATTTCAAACAAATGCTTTATTGTATTTTTTTAATCCGTTTACTCTGTAGGCTACTTCAATGGCACAATAGAGTAAACTATTCATCAACTTGCACCTAATTATCACAAAAGACTTCGTATATTTACACCTTCTATTAACGTTAGTTAATCACAAAATTCGATGCGAAAAAGCCCTCTTGCACTCCTATTATCGCTTATCTGCCTGATCTCGTCTCATAACGAGATACAAGCGCAAGGACATCCCCCGACAGATTCATTGCGACAACGGGCCGCAGCGAGCGTGGGTAAGGAAAAGCATGATCTACTGATGCGTATAGCCATGTCCACCAACGATATCGCCGACTGGGACGCTACGCTCAACGACGCTATCGACCGGTACGATACTCCGGCTATCTGTCAATCAAGATTGAATCGTATACAATGCCTCTTTAATTTCTACTCCGTGGATTCGGCTATCATCGAGGCGCAGGAAAGCCTTCCTTTTATATTGGATGCCAAGCAATACAGTTTCTACTTCTCCACCTATAATACTTATATATCCGGATTGTTCAAGCAAAGACGGTTCGACGAGGCCCGTGAGGAAGCCACAACCATGTTCGAGACGGCGCAACAGGTTAAACAACCGGTAGGCATGACGATGGCCTTGCAGGTACAAGGCAGCATGTATTATAAACTCGGCTTGTACGACCAAGCCCTCACCTCGCTGGAAAAAGGGATCGCTATATGCCCCACTTACGAGAATGGCGAGAACCAAGTACTCTACATCTCGGCCGTTCTTTACGAATGGCTCTTCATGACCGCCCTGAAGGTGAACGACACGGAACGCATATCCCGTTATGCCGACAGCTATGCCGCCCTTGTCAAATGGAGGGACGAGCATGGGAAAGTAGATCCTACCGGACATTATCCTGTCACCTCCCGCTCTCTCCAAGCCTTCTCTTTCCTAAAGAAAGGGCAAATAAAAGAGGCGAGACGATTGTTGGATGAGGCAGTCCGGTTTATTCATCCCCAAATCCCGGCCAACGCCTATGAGCATTTTTACGAAGCTCGCCGAGAATTACGGGAAATGACAGGAGATTACCAAGGGGCTATCAAGGATATGGATATCCTGTTAGCTGCTCATGAGGGCGACCTATCTTTCTATATGGACGATTTGTTGAAGAAAGCGGAACTTCTGGCTCATTCCGGAGATCCCCGGTCCTGTATATCTCTCTATCATACGTATATACAGGTGAAAGACTCGGTAAACCGGTTGGATATCGCCTCTCGGATGGATCAACTACGGACTATTTACGAGGTAGACCGGCTCAACCAAGAGAGGCAATACGCAAGGAACTGGATGTTCGCCGCCTTTACCGGTTGCTTGCTCCTTGTCCTTTTGCTAGCGGGATATATCATTTATTCCCAATGTCTAAAAGCAAAGAATCAAGTGCTTTACAGACGTATACAGGAACAGATCCGGCAGGAGAATAAGGCGGTGGAAACCATTAAGCAAATACCCGAGAACGATCTTTCCCGGGAATTACGTTTATTCATAAACTTGAACGAGTTATTGGAAAAAGAAAAGCTATACACCGATCCCACCTTGAACCGGGATGATCTGGCACAACGTTTGGGGACCAACCGTACCTACTTGATGGAAGCCGTACGTACTTACAGCGGGAATATGACCGTCCGCGAATATATTTATGACTTTCGTCTAAAGCATGCCGCCGAACTGCTCTCCTCTCCCTCCGCCCTCTCGATCGATCAAATATGCTATGACTCCGGGTTCGCTTCCCGCTCGGTATTTTACCGCCTTTTCCGACAGAGCTATGGCCTGTCTCCTAACGAATATCGAAAACTTGCGGAGAAAGAAAAAGAAAATTAAAATACTATATTTCAAAAACTTGCGCCACACGGACAAATGTTTTGCGCCACACGGACAGCTTTTAGGATTACTATTCGCATATTGAAACGATATCTGTTAATCCTAAAAACAAGCTATATATGAAGACAAATTATTTTTTTCTCCTTTTCTTTCTTTTGATTCTGATGGGATGTTCGGATGACAAAAACATTCCGGATATCCCGGCCTCCACAGAGGATACCTATGAAGGAGTACACGATCTGATCAGTTTCACGAAAGAAACCGAAGATTTCACGTATGGAGACCTGACTTTCCACATCAAGACTCCCGACGGGAACATTATCCAACGGAAAGCCAAGCACCGGCGATTATCCGGGACTTCCCTATTCACTATGGAAAAAGGGCTGAAGGAGGGTAAATACCAGCTACTATATATGGAATATACCATCCAATCGGATTGCCCGGACATTGACGGGCGGAATGGGGAGTTCGGCATGGGGTGCTACATTACCGTCAGTGAGAATGGGATCTCCACCGAAACCAACCGTGACGAGCGAATCGGCCTGTATGGGAACGGTACGCCGGAAGATCCGTACCGGATAACCTCTGCCGATGATTTGGCGAAGATACAAGAAGCGATCCTCAACTTCCACAACAATGGTAACCTTGTTAATTCCTCCACCTGCTTCGAACAACAAAATGACATTAGCATGGCCAACTATAATGACCAATGCGGCTGGGAGGGCAACTGGTACCAGATCGGATTATCAGCCAGTTATCCTTTCACGGGCTATTATGACGGCAACGGCTATACGATCCGGGATTTGAAAATGTTAGATAAAAACGCCGTGGGCGCTAGTTTGTTCGGCTTCGTAAATCAAGCCATCATCTCGAATCTCACCATCGAGAAAGCCACCATAACCGGCTATGGAGCGCTATCGGCTATCGTAGGAGCCGTTACCACCAAGGGGGGAAGCATCAATAAGACATTTATAAAAGGGTGCGTAGTAAAAAAATCCACCATCGAAAGCCGTAGCGATGGCGTAGTCACGGACGGCATGGCCATAGGCGGGATCGCCGGCATGGTAGACCCGAACGTAAATCTCTGGATAGATTCCTGCTCGGTAGAGGATTGCACTATAAACGGGGCGATTGCCGTAGGAGGAATCCTTGGCGGAGGAACAGTGTACTCAATGACACAAATCACGAACTCCCACAACCGGAATACCAAGGTAACCGCATCTTACAATTGTGCCGGAGGAATCGTTGGGTACGCCGATACGCTCTATGTATATTCATGTAGCAATAATGGCACTATCAAAGGTGCCGCATCCACAACCGCTCCTCCCGGAAACCTTCCTGCCAATTCTATATATAATGTAGGAACGGGCGGGATCGCCGGAGGAAGCGGATTGAGCACCATCATTTCCAGCCGAAACAGCGGGACGGTGCAAGGAAGCAGGGGCGTAGGGGGAATTATCGGAAGCACACTGGTAACTACCCAGCCGAGAACTTATTATAATAACACGTTTATCGGTTTTTGCTCGAACTCGGGGAATATAAACGGCGACAGTTATATAGGAGGATTATGCGGTGAGGCGCAACTTGGCGCTTATAAATCGTATAATGAAGGTATGATCGAGGCTAATTCATCCTTCGCTGGTGGAATTTTAGGATTCGCTCCCTTGGCCTCCATCACCAACACGGCGAATTTCAATAAAGTAATCGCCTCCTCTTATAGCGGAGGAATAGCCGGTTCCATCCTTGCCGGCTCGTTGGGTATTAACACGAATCTAGGGGAAGTAGCCTCCTACCATGAATATGCCGGTGGTATGATAGGAAGGGCAGGGAATACGCTTGCCATGAACTATTGTTCCAATTTCGCGCCGATATCAGGCTCCTCATACCTCGGTGGTATGATCGGCGAGGTAGGCGACGCAAAGAAATGGACGATCATGGATGGCGTATCCTTGGGGTTTGCCACATTCGAGCTGGCGTCTACTCTTGTCGGATTTGTCCCTTTCGCTAAAATCGTGGGAGAAAGCGGAGAAATCCTTGTTAACTGCGCCCTTACAGTACTTAGCCTCGTCTTAAATGATATCGATATTTTATCAGAAGGTTTTAGCGTATTCGGGCTTATTTCACACGGTCATCCGGAGATTATAGAAACAGAGAGGCTGAAAGGTGTCATTACCCATGATATCGCCATGTTGGAATCAGACATGGACACGAAACTGGCCAATAAAATAGATAACCTATCGTTCGCAAGCATCAAACTGAGGAGCAAAGATATGACAAATAGGTTCATGTCTAATCGAAAGGCATTAACAGAATGGTTTGAAAGTGGGGCAAACCACCAGATTTATAGTGACGCGATGAATTATAAGAGAGGGTTGCTCTCCAAACAGATCCTTAAAAGCAAAAAAAACGAAGAAGTTCTACATACGGTTGTCAGTGGTGTTTGTTGCGCGGTCAATTCAGCCTTGCTTTTTGTTACAGTTATCACTTTCCCCGAAGGTGTTCCCGCTGTAGCCTTGATGGGAGGTGCGCTAGCGTTAGTCAGTTTCGGCAATTCGGTTTCGGCCACTCTTGATGATTTCGTGGAAAACTCCGTCGTTATCACACAATGCTTGAACGCCGGAGAGATTGGCCAATATAGCAGCGGAGGCTTGGTAGGCCAACTTCAGCAAAGCTGCCTTATCTCCGATTGTATAAATATGGGACGCTCAAATAAAAGAGCCAATGCCCTAATTGGAGTTGTCAATCCAAACGTAAGGGTAGGCAGGAACTTGAATGTCGGGGAGAATTGGTATCTTTTCGCACCTCCCGCATCCGTCTCTTATTTTGGGAATTACTGCATGCTGGGCACTGTAGAGCAACCGAATCCTGTGATTATGAACATATTCAGCTTACAAGACTTAAAGTCGGAAAAGACCTTTACTGGATGGGACTTTGATGTAAAATGGGAAATACCATCCAACGAAACAGGCAGCTTTCCGATCCCTAAGAAATCCGAGATGCAATTTGATAAACCTAATTTATAAATAAACGAACAAACATGAAAACATACACTAAAACAATATGGAATATATGCGCATGCATGCTTATCATCTTGCTCGGCGGATGCGCAGACGATGACATCATACGAAACGACTGCGGATCGACCTTGCAAGAGACAGAATCTCATCTAATAAGCACGTTCTCCTTGCCGGAAGGCAAAACTCCCATACAAGATACGAGAGAACAGATCTTTTTCCAGTTGAGATCGCTGAGCGATAACTCCATACAGCTCATGGAAGGTAAGATCCGGAAAAACGCGGGGATTCTTTCCTGTGAAATGTTTATCCCCAATAATCTGGTATTAGAAGATGGAGACTATATACTTTGGTTAAAATTCGATGAAGAAGGCAGCGTCTATCCACTAAGCTATCATCTGACATTCCGTGACAAGATGGTCAGTATGGTACGTGATACTAAATATATTTACGAGATGCTGAATGGCGAAGGTACGGAAGAAAATCCTTATCTGATTACTTCCACCAACGATTTCGCCTATCTCGTGTCTCAATTAGCCACGTACGACCGTAATTACGGATACGGGCAATTCTTCAAGCAAATAGCCGACATCAAAGCTCCTATCCCCAATTGCCTGTATCAAGGCAACGCTTATAAAAGCGCCCCGTTCGCGGGAAACTACGACGGCGATTCCCATAAGATACTAAACCTAACCTATCTCGGGACGAACGGCGGAGAGCAAAGCGACGCAATCGGGCTTTTCTCCATTTTACACGACGGGGCAGTGATCCGGAATCTTGATATAGAAGGAGCGGATATAGAGTATCCGGGGAATTGTTGCGGATTGCTTGCGGGAGTAGCTAACGGAAATATACGAATCGAGAATATAACCTTAAACGGGAATATCAAGTCCACGAAGGATAAGGTTGGCGGTTTAATAGGCTATATCGAGGGCAACGCCCAGTCGTTGGCACAAATCAGTATCCGGAATGTGCGATTGGGCGTCTCATTCTCGGAATCCGGCAGCTCTTATATCGGAGCGTTGATCGGCTGGGCCGAGAACGCTTCCATTCAAGTGGAGGATATCAGTAGCGACGGGATTTTCAAAAACTTGAGAGGGAATAATCATGTGGCCGGTCTGATCGGGAAATTATATGGTCAAATCGATGCCAGAAAAATTAAGCTGCAACATACCACCTTAAACGATTTCCCGATATCCGGAAACCAGAACGTAGGCGGATTGATCGGAGAGGCATTCTTACAGGCGGCATCCAATTTCAAAGACATAACCATCGACATGCCGATCAAAGGTAGCTCCTATGTCGGCGGATTGATCGGTCAGATCCGGTCGGAAACCCCTACCAATATCCTCATCGCCATCGAGAACTTCCAGTTGTCCAATCCGGCAAATCGGTCTCAAATCCAAGGGGGTAGTTATGTGGGTGGAATGATCGGATATTCCCACAAAACACACGCTAACGCATTTACGATAGAGCTTAAAGGGGAATCCTTGTTTCATGCCTCGATAACCGGGCAGTCTGTTATAGGAGGTATTTTCGGTTCTTTAGATGATACCCAAATACAATTTACCCCGGCCTCACGATTGTATATGGATAATGAATCCCTTGAAGCTTCTTCAGGGATTTGTGGCACTTTAGCCGGAGCCTTATCTTACCAAGAACCGGGGAAAGAAATTCTTTTGGATCCGGAAATATTGGTGATTAATCCCAACATCAAAATAAAAGGAGGAAATAACGTAGGAGGAATCATCGGAAAATTATATAATGGGACGTTGACAGGAACCTATACCCCCGAATTCAGTACCACGAACGTAATCGTGAGCAAGATTCCACGACCTATTTTCCCGGGTAACATAAATTCGGAAAAACCCTATCGAGAAAATGCCGCTTCTATTGGAGGAATTGTCGGATATGCCGATAAATCTACCCTCAGAAGACTCTTCACGCAACTTTCCATTTACGGCAGAAGTACTGTCGGAGGAATCATCGGATATGCGAGCGATACTCAAATATCAGATTGTGGCGTGAAAACAGAAACATTTAATAATGGGAATAATAGCGCCATTATGGTAGGAGGAATTATCGGACAAGCATCGTGCTCATCCCACTGTGAGTTTTCCAATCTAGTAAATTACAGTAATATCTCCTCAGGATCCAATTATATCGGAGGCATTTTCGGGAGTATGGTAGCAGGAACTAGCGTAAAGATCAATAAAGTCGTGAATTTAGGTAAGATATCAGCCACAAATAACGTAGGCGGTATCATAGGGAAAACTTCAGGAAAAGACATAGAGGTTTATGACGCGGCTAATTTCGGCTCAATCCAAGGTATCGCAGGAGATAAAGAATGCGGAGTGGGCGGTATAGCCGGTGCCGCCGAGGATGCCATTACAATTTATAAATCCGTTAACCACGGAAATATCACCATAAACAGGAATGCCAAGTATTATGGAGCAGGAGGTATCTTGGGGTATGTGAAGCAAGGGGGAGCACATGTCCGTTACTGCTGTAACCGGGCAAATATAGACTATCCGAAAGATAAAGAAGACAGCCATGGCATTGGAGGTATCGTGGGTAGCATAGAAAAGGCTAACGATAACGACGACAGTTACGTACTGGATTGCTACAATATGGGAGAAATCAACGGACAGCAAAAAGCGACCAGCACGCTTGGTACCGACTATCGGGGAGGGATCGTAGGAAACCTCGGAAGCCACGGGAGATGTTACCGGGCCGTAAACGGGGGCTATGTCCGCTTTGGAAACGCAGGTGTCGGATACGGCAACAAGAATAACCTGACACATATCTATATCTCGCCCGGTACAGGCAAAGACTTTGGGGCAACGTCTATCCCTCTACCAATCAGAGAAGATAAAAATATTTACCAAGGATTCGACTTCACGGGAGATCATGATCCAAACCGGCAACCGGTCTGGGTTCTGGGTGGCACATATAGCTCGGAGAATAAAATGCTACCCTACTTGCATTCAGGAAAATGTTATTTCCAGTTCGCAAAATATGCCCCATAGAGGATTGACAAACTATACAAGGTAGCAAGCATTCCCATAGCTATAACGTAAAGCTGGAAGATTGGGAAATTTCAAGGTCTCTCTGAGAAGTACCGAGAAAATATTATGGATGGCATGATAATTCTAGAAACAAATTTATATTATGAAGACAAATTATTTTTTCCTATACTTTTTCTTTATCATCCTTGCCGGATGTTCGGATGATAAAATAACACCGGAATTACCCCCAAATACAAACGATACGTATGAAGGGGTTCATGATCAAATCAAGTTTTCAAATGAAACCGAGGACTTCACGTATGGAGAACTAGCTTTCTATATCAAGGTACCAGACGGAAGTATTATCGAACGAAAGGCTAAGCACCAACGGATTTCTGGAATATCCCATTTCATCATGGAAAAGGGACTGAAAGAGGGTAAATACCAATTACTCTATATGGAATATACCGTGAAATCGGATTGTCCGGAAATCGACGGACTGAAACGCCAATTCGGATTATGTTGCCAGATAAACATAACCCCGGATGGTATCCGGATAGAAAGCACCTATAACTCCAATATGAAACTTTACGGAGCCGGTACCCCCGATGATCCTTATCTGATCGGATCAAATGATGACTTGAATAAGATCAGAACCGGAATATCCAACCGATATGTGTCCTCTTCCACTTGTTATTCCCAACAAAACAATATTGACATGACCGGCTATAACGACAAATGCGGCTGGGAGGGAAATTGGTACCAGATCGGGCAATCCGCGACTTATCCATTTACCGGATATTATTACGGGAACGGATACTCGATAAAGAACATGACCCTCAAAGATCCAAACAAGATTGCCGCCAGCTTGTTCGGATACGTAAACAAGGCTGTCATCATGGACCTGACAATCCAAAACGCAGACATCACCGGCTATTGTGCCGTATCCGCCATAGCTGGAGCGATCGTCACATCGGGAAGCGGACAAGATCCAACCTTTATCAAGGGATGCACGGTAAAATCATCGACCATCCAAAGTCAAGGGGACGGTATGGGAATCGGTGGAATTGTAGGTTCCGTAGATCCAAACACTAAATTATGGATCGATTCATGCAAAGTAGACGATAATACCGTACAAGGAGCTATAGCCGTAGGCGGTATTCTTGGCGGGGCCAACGTACTTTCGACAACACAAATCACCAACTCCAGTAACGAAAAAGGCAAGGTAGAGGCATATTACATGAACGCAGGAGGAATTGTCGGCTACGCTGATTCCTTATACGTCTATCTCTGCACGAACAAATCGCAGGTAAAAGGCGGCACACACTCACACAAACCTGATCGATTATCTGGTTTCATGGGTACCGGAGGTATCGTCGGCGGAAGCGGAATCAGCTCAATCATAACCTGCCGGAACGAGGGGAGCGTAAATGGCCAGAGAGGTGTTGGAGGGATCATAGGAAGTACTTTAGTCATTCTTAATCCGGCAACATATACTAATCCATTTATAGGATATTGCTCTAATAAGGGCAGAGTCAACGGAAAAGAGAATGTAGGCGGACTATGCGGTGAAGCACAATTAGGAACTTACAAATCTTACAATGAAGGAAAGGTAACAGCAGATGGCTACTATGCCGGTGGCATAATCGGGGCTACCCCATTATCCAGTATCACCAACACGATCAATTTCGGAACTGTATCTGCCTCACGGTTCAGTGGCGGCATGAGCGGACAAATACAAAGCGGATCATTGGCGTTAAATGTGAATATGGGCAAGATCTCGGGGAGTACATATATCGGAGGGATGGCCGGTATCGCAGGAGGTTGCCTATCCATGAACTATTGCGCTAACTTAGCAGATGTAGAAGGAAATGGGTATATCGCCGGATTAATCGGAGAAGTCGGCGATTCAAGGGAATGGACAGAGGCCGAGAAACGCTCCGCCATATTCGCCACTATCGAGCTTGGCCTTTCGGTTTTTAATACCGTTGTCGGTATCGCTGATGCGGGAACGACAATCCTTAACAATCTAATCACGTCATACGACGCAGTAATGGAAAGTATCAGTGCCTATTCATTGGGAAAAGAAATGGCCGACCTTTTCCGTCCAATGCAACGAAAGGACTACACAACTTCGCTTAGTGGATTAGTCACCAAGGGGATGGAAAAACTGGAAACAGATATGGATAATATACTGCGAAATAAATTATCAGCTCTTCAGTTTAGCACACCCAATCTTCAATATGGGCGAATGATCGATCAATTCATGAACGAATACAGGAAAAAAGTGATTGCTTGGTATGAGACCGGCAAAAACCATGAGGATTTCCGTGACGCGATGAATTACAAAAGAAATCTTCGCTATAATCAAATACTGGATATCAAGAAAACAGAAAAGATCATCCATACCTTGGCAGACGGGGTATGTTTTATAGCCAGCACAGCCGCTTTTGTCGCCGGATTCGTTACCACAGGTGGTGTCAGCACGATAATCGCTGCGGCCGGTGTGGTCGTCAGTGTGGTCGGATACGCAAACTCCATAACAGCTATAGCGGACGATTTCCAAGAAAATGCTGTGGTAATCAGCCAATGTGTCAGCTTCGGAAACATTAGGGCGAAAACAGGCCCGTACGGCGATTACAACGGAGGACTCATCGGGCATTTTGATGAAGGTTGCCTGATATCGGATTGCCTAAACGGAAGCGATGGCAATAAAATAGGAGGAGCTACGGTAGGAAGTCCGGAAAAGCAAGCTGTCGTAAAAAAATGCCTGAATATCGGTAGCCAGTGGAAAAATTTCGCCTATACGGGTAATGCACTAAGCCGATTTGAAGATAACTATTGCCTAGAAAATACGATCGAAAATAGAAATATCCATGGTGCCACCGGCTTAACCCTGCCACAATTATCGACCACTTCCACATTCCAAGGCTGGGATTTCCAAAGACTTTGGAAGATTCCCTACACAGGACTGGGCTACTTCCCGGTTCCTTATCAATCTGAGATGCAATACAAAGAACCCCAATTATAAAAACAAGCAAATATGAAAACGATTAATAAGCCTATCTGGCACTTACTTCTATACCTGTTCATCTTATCGCTGGCCGGAAGTTGTTCAGATGACGATATGCGGAGAAACAGCATCGGTTCTTCCTTGAAAGAAAACGGCGACCATTCGGTCAGCTCCTTTACTTTGCCCCAAGAGAATAGTGAAATCATCAATAAGGACGGGATCATATACCTACAACTCACGTCATTGAGTGACAATAGCACTCTCGATTTCGAGGGAAACTTAAGATTCCTTTCGGGAAATCTCACTTGCGAAATCTATATCCCGAACAATCAAGAAATCGCCGACGGGGATTATATAATGTGGATACGGAGCGAAATGGAAGGAAATTTATACCCTCAAGGTTATCGCCTTACGTTCCAAGAGCAAATGGTAAGCGCTGTACTTGCCACTGTACATAAATATGACCAATTGCAAGGAAAAGGCACAGTAGATCATCCCTATTTGATCACGTCCACCGAGGACTTCGCATATATGGTACAGCAGCTCCTTATGTATGACAGTAGCCATGGTAAAAACCAATATTTTAAACAGGTAGCCGATATTTTAGCGCCTGTCACCGACTGTCTTTACCAAGGAAATGGTTATAAATGCGCCCCCTTTGCCGGCATATACGATGGAAACTCGAAACAAATACAGGGTATGGCGTTCACTGGAAGTTCCACGGAAGAATCAGTTGGCCTATTTTCCACGCTCCTTGACGGAGCCATCATCCGTAACCTTACCCTTATGGGTGCGAATATCCAAAGTCCAGGCTCCAAATGCGGTCTTCTTGCAGGAGTAGCACAAGGGGAGGTACGTATAGAGAACGTGGAGGTACGTGGTACGATTAATATGGGAAAAGATAAAATCGGAGGGCTGATTGGCTATGCGGAAAAAGCAGGCAACAAACAAGGCCACCTCACGATCAATGATACTAAATTCTATGTAACCTTCGTTGATAACGGATCTTATGTCGGAGGATTGGTTGGATGGGCCGAAAGCGTACAAATGGATATCAATAATATAACAACATCCTCTCCCTTCGGCATATTAACCGGAAAAGATAATACAGGAGGTTTAATCGGTAAATTGTATGGTACAATATCCGCCAATAACATTAAATTGACACACACCACCGATGATCCGAATATGAAAATCATCACAGGAAATAATCGTACCGGAGGATTGATAGGTGAATTCTATATGACCAATTCTTCCTCTTTAAATAATATCACGGTTAATCTGCCTATTGATGGACACGATGAAGTGGGAGGATTGATTGGGAAGTTGTATGTATCTTCAACGAGTTCTTTCACGCTAAGCATAGACACTTATAACAAATCTACGGGATCTCAAGGAGATCAACCTATTAAAGGAGAAAGTAAGATAGGAGGACTAATCGGTTTATCATCCGCAAAACAAGGTAATATCATTTTAAAATTAATCGGGGAATCCACAATCACATCCCCTATCACTTCTTCTGGCAAATATGCGGGGGGTGTTTTAGGCCAAGCGCAACAAACAAAGATAGAATTTAACAATTCCGCCAAAATAAATTTAAACATCGCAAACATAAAGGCCAATCAGTATGCGGGAGGTTTCGCCGGTTCATTGGAAAACGGTGGAACAATTAATGTAAATACACAAAAAGTACAATTAAGCCCTTTAATGTCTATTAGAGGAAACAGTGGATTAGGAGGTTTCTCCGGAATAATTGTATCAACGAATCTCAAAGGAGACTATAAGCCAAACTTCAGCGATACCGATGTGATAACCAATAAGGACAATACGCCATTCTTCGCAGGTAAAATCAATTCTGACGACAAGAGTTCTAGTGCCCAATACATAGGTGGTATAGCGGGAAGCGTAGATAATTCAAGTATAGAAGGCTTCTATGTCACTGAAATCCACGATATATTTGGTCTTATCTATATAGAGATAGCCATTCTTGCGGATTTTTTCAAATGTCTGAATTCC
>ENA-USUA01000554-USUA01000554.1-human-gut-metagenome-genome-assembly--contig:-NODE-554-length-22047-cov-4.928084_pt1 | contig 22047 bp, 19 predicted proteins | sample MGYA00250057_ERZ773390 | MGnify/ENA primary metagenome ERZ773390 (study PRJEB29103, sample SAMN06111941) | human gut metagenome | biome: human gut; feature: ankylosing spondylitis patient; material...
ACTGTTCACGCCTTGCGCAAACAGTAACTGATTTTGCCGATGCTTCGCATTCCGAATTGGCAAAATCCACTGCCACCACTGTATTGTACGGAATTTTCAGTTCAGAAAATTCCTACCCCTGTACAGCAACTATTAATATGTAGGATTAAAGGAAAAGAGTAATGACGTATCACAGAATTTATGTTAATATAGTAGATACACTACCTGTGCGGGGATTTCACAGGCAGAGAATACAATTATGGGGGGATAAGCCATGGAGAAAAAAAAGGGCTTCCAGATGCCGCACACTTACATCATCATTTTTGGTGTCATTCTGTTCGCGGCTCTGCTCACCGTATTTATCCCGTTGGGTAAATACGACACAAAAGAAATCACATATATGCAGAACGGCGTGGAAAAAACAAGAACCGTTCTGGATCCGGAAAGCTTCCAGTATATTCTGGATGAAAACGGAAACAAAGTGACCAAAGCAGCTCCGCTCTTCGGAACCGAGGACTTTGGCGGTCAGGGAATTTTAAACTATGTATTCGAGGGTATGACCGTCGGCGATAAGAATGGTACCGCTGTCGGAATCATCGCCTTCATTCTGGTTGTAGGCGGTGCTTTCGGTATCGTTCTCCGAACAGGCGCGATAGAAAGCGGCATTATGCGGGTCATCGCTTTGACAAATGGACGCGAGATCCTTTTGATCCCGATTCTTGTAGTCCTGTTCTCCCTCGGAGGCGCAGTCTTCGGTATGGGTGAGGAGGCAATTCCGTTCGTTATGATCCTCGTACCGATGTTTATCGCAATGGGGTATGACGCAGTTGTCGGAATTATGTGCTCCTACGTATCTACACAGATCGGCTTCGGTTCTTCCTGGCAGAATCCGTTCGGACTGGCTGTTGCTCAGGGTGTTGCCGGTATTCCGGTCATGTCCGGTGCATGGTTCCGTATCCCGTTATGGATCTTCTTCACAGGACTTACGATCGTCTTCACAATGCGCTACGCAGTAAAGATCAAGAAAGATCCGCAGCTCTCCGTTGCGTATGAATCTGACGAAGAATACAGAAAAGAATTCGCAAAGAACGGCAAAGAGATGCCGCCGTTCACTCTCGGCCACAAGCTTGTTCTCCTCACGGTCGCTGCCTGCATGGTATGGACGATCTGGGGCGTTGTAAGCGAGGGCTACTATATCCCGGAGATCGCTTCCCAGTTCTTCGTGATGGGTCTCGTTTCCGGTATCATCGGCGTTGTCTTCAAGCTGAATGACATGAAAGTAAATGATATCGCAAAATCCTTCGACCACGGTGCTGCCGATCTTTTAGGCGCTGCAATGTGTGTCGGAATGGCGCAGGGTATTATCATCATCCTCGGCGGCACAAGTGCAACCGACGGTACAGTCTTAAATACGATCCTTCACAGCATCAGCGACGGAATGCAGAATTTCCCGCCGGTGATCTCCGCATGGTTTATGTATATCTTCCAGTCCGTGTTCAATTTCTTCGTTGTATCCGGTTCCGGACAGGCTGCCCTTACCATGCCGATCATGGCTCCTCTCGCCGATCTTGTCGGTGTCGAGAGACAGGTTGCTGTTGTTGCGTACCAGCTTGGTGACGCCTTCACAAACTTCATCGTTCCGACCTCCGGCTGTCTCTTAGGCGCGCTGGCCGCAGCAAAGCTCGACTGGGGCAAATGGGCAAAATTCCAGATCAAATTCCAGGCTGTCCTGTTTGCATTCGGATCCATCGCTGTGATCCTTGCCGTTGTGATCGGTCTCTCATAAAAACCGGTCTGCCTTCGGTATCAGCCATCCAAAGCACATTCAGACGTAACACAAACTCCGTATCATCCGCGTGACTCGATCGCGGATAATACGGAGTTTTTTTGAACGCTTCCCGATGAGATCAGATGAAGAAGCTAACCGCCTCAAAAAGACTTTCTTCATTGGGAAAAATATGATAGAATTTACTGAATAAAATGTAAAAAAGAATGTGCCTTTTTATGTAACAGGGAATTTCCTGTTACATAAGAACCGGCCGCAATACCGGAGAAAGGAGCTTTTAATGATCGAATCCAGCGCGTCTTCCATGAAGGGGGAAAAAACAAAATACCGTCTCGCCGCAGCCATGAAGGAATGCATGAAGACAACTCCGGTCGATGCGATCACTGTCCGCCAGATCACAGAGCGCTGCGGCGTCACCCGCCAGACCTTTTACCGGAATTTTCTTGATAAATATGACCTGATCAACTGGTATTTCGACAAGCTCCTCGCCCGCTCCTTTGAACATATGGGACGCGGGACCACGGTCCTTGACAGCCTGGAGAAAAAATTTACATATATTCAGGAGGAAAAGGCGTTTTTTGCCGCTGCATTCCGCTATGACAGGCAGAATTCCCTGCGGGAGCATGATTTTAAGCTGATCCTCGCCTTTTATGAAAATCTGATCCGGGAAAAAAGCGGCAGACCGGCCAGCCCTGAGATCCATTTTCTTCTGGAAATGTACTGTCAGGGCTCGATCACCATGACCGTAAAGTGGGTTCTCGGTGGCATGGACCTGACCCCGTAACAGTTTGCCGGGCTTCTCGTCCGTGCGATGCCGGCAGCGTTGCGGGATCTGTTTCTTGAGCTTCATCTTCTATCCTGATCTATTGTTATTTTGCACAATTTCTCCATATCTTTCTTTTGCAATATGTCGATTTTCCTTGAAGTGTTACACTTGGCCTTTTCTGTAACTTTCTTTTTGCTTTTCAAATTTGTTAATATAATAACAAAAGCACAGAAAGCTTTTGAGATCAAGTATTCATGGAAGGAGTTTTTATCATGGCAAATCGTATTATGTTAAATCAGACATCTTATCACGGAGCAGGCGCGATTCAGGAGATCGCGAACGAGGCGAAAGCCCACGGCTTTAAAAAGGCGTTCGTATGTTCCGATCCGGATCTCGTAAAATTCAAGGTTACCGCCAAAGTAACCGACATTCTGACCGCAAACGGTCTTGACTACGAGCTCTACTCCGATATTAAAGCAAACCCGACGATCCAGAATGTCCGGCACGGTGTTGAAGCATTTAAGGCATCCGGCGCTGACTACCTGATCGCCATCGGCGGCGGCTCCTCCATGGATACCTCCAAAGCGATCGGCATCATCATCGCAAACCCGGAATTTGAAGATGTAAGAAGTCTTGAGGGTGTTGCACCGACGAAAAAACCGTGTGTTCCGATCATCGCCGTTCCGACAACAGCCGGTACTGCTGCCGAGGTTACGATCAACTATGTTATCACCGATATCGAAAGAAAGCGTAAATTTGTATGCGTTGACCCGCACGACATGCCGATCATTGCTGTTGTTGACCCGGATATGATGTCCTCCATGCCGAAGGGACTTACCGCTTCCACCGGTATGGATGCCCTGACCCATGCCATCGAAGGCTACACAACAAAAGCTGCCTGGGAAATGACCGATATGTTCCATCTGAAAGCCATCGAGATCATCTCAAAATCTCTGCGCGGTGCTGTAGCAAACACAAAGGAAGGCCGCGAGGGAATGGCTCTCGGTCAGTACATTGCCGGTATGGGCTTCTCCAACGTTGGTCTTGGTATCGCCCACTCCATGGCACACACCCTTGGTGCTGTCTATGATACCCCGCACGGTGTTGCCTGCGCAATGATGCTTCCGATCGTCATGGAATATAATCAGGAATGCACCGGCGAGAAATACCGTGAGATCGCACGCGCGATGGGCGTTGCAAATGTTGATTCCATGACTCAGGACGAATACCGGAAAGCAGCTGTTGACGCTGTAAAGAAGCTTTCCGCGGATGTCGGAATTCCGTCCGTCCTTGAGGCGATCAACGAGGAAGATCTTCCGTTCCTTGCAGAATCCGCACATGCAGATGCCTGCGCACCGGGCAACCCGAAGGATGCCAGCGTAGAAGACCTGAAAGACCTGTTCCGTAAGATCATGGCATAAAAATGCCTTCTCGCATTTATGAAAAGAGCTCCGGCAAACTGGCCGGAGCTCTTTTTATCTGTCGTTTTTTATCGCATTCACTTCTCACCCATTAGTGCATAATGTCATAAACCACACCGCAGAAGATCTTCACCGCATTCGGAAGAACCTGCTCGTCGATATCGAAGATGCGGCTGTGACCCGGGCCGGCTTCGTGGGTGAGGACGCGCATGAAGGTCGCCTGTCCGCCCTGTTCCTGGACGCGGTTCATCATATAGGAGACATCCTCGCTGCCGCCGTTTTTGCTGCTCATTTCCTTCGCAACCGGCAGATGGAGATCTTCCTCGCAGACTCTCTTCACCCGCTCCATCAGCGCCTCACTGCTCGCCAGGGAGTTTGCCGCGCCCATAAGCTTCATCTCACAGGTGCATCCGTGCATTTTTGCCGCGCTCTCGATAATGTTCACTGCGTAATTTTTCATGTACTCGTTGATCTCGGTGGTCTCACCGCGGACCTCGATCTCCATCTTCGCCTCGTCCGCGATAACATTCCGTCCGCTTCCGGCGACAACGGTTCCCACATTTACTCTGGACACACCGCCGGAGTGACGCGGGATCGCATAAAGGTTTAAGATCGCCGTTCCGACTGCCAGCATGACATTCCGTCCAACCTCCGGTGATCCGCCCGCATGGGCAGATTTTCCGTGGAAGATCACATCATATTTTGTCGTTGCGAGAGAGCCATAGCTTCCCGGAATTACCACTGCCGGATCATCCTCTTTCTTATTTGTCACATGAGAGCCGATCAGGTAATCCACACCGTCAAGGTGTCCGTTATCAACGATGGATTTCGCGCCGCGGACGCCCTCTTCCGCCGGCTGGAAGATCAGCTTTACTGTTCCGTGAAGCTGGTCCTTTATAGACATCAGAACTTTCGCCACACCGAGACCGATGGTGGCATGTCCGTCATGTCCGCAGGCGTGCATGAAGCCTTCATTTACAGAGTTAAATCCCTCTTTCGCCGGTCTGTGGCTCGGATCATGCTCCTCGAATACGCCGAGGGCATCGATATCAAACCGCATGGCAACCGTCGGGCCCTCGCCGCAGCGCAGGATTCCGATCACACCGGTCATTCCTCCCTTTGTGTACTTAACAAACTCCGGATCCGCTCCCTGGGCAACGGCACGCTCATACTGTTCCTCTAACTTTTCCTCAGACGGAACGCCCATTCTGGAATCCTTTTTGCAGACCTGATCTCCGACAAGCACTTCATATCCGAGCTCTGTCAGTTTCCGCGCAATAATGGACGATGTCCTCATCTCAAACCAGCCCGGCTCCGCGTACTTATGAAAGTCACGTCTTTGCGCTGTAAGGTCACCTGCCATCTCATCGCTCATGGTCTTGATCCGATCGTAAATATTCATTCGTTTGCCCTCCCGTGTGCTATTTTATTATTATTATAGTCGATATTCCGGGATTTTTCTATAAAAACTTATTTTTCTATTTCTATTTTACTTACAAATCTTGATGGACTCTGTAATTTCTGCCCGGGAGGCCTTTAAAAAACTCCCGAAAACCCCCGTGTTATGCCCATTTCACCTTGAATCCCCATAAAAAATACGCTATACTAATACCAGATTGCACATTTATCTAAGAAGAGAGATATAAGGAGAAGGAAAAATCATGCAGTTGACAACAGTGAAAGAGCTCTTTAAAGAGCGTGACAAATATTTAAACCAGGAGATCCAGGTCGGCGGTTGGATCCGCAGCATCCGTGATTCCAAGGCATTCGGCTTTATCGTATTAAACGATGGTACAAGCTTCGATACCTTACAGATCGTTTACCATGATACAATGGCAAACTTCGCTGAAGTTTCCAAGTTAAACGTCGGCGCTTCCATTATCGTAAAAGGTACTCTCGTTGCAACACCGGAGGCAAAGCAGCCGTTTGAGATCCAGGCAACAGAGGTTACCGTTGAGGGTGCTTCCAGCGCAGACTACCCGCTCCAGAAAAAGCGCCATACATTCGAATATCTTCGTACGATCCCGCACCTCCGCGCGCGTACAAATACATTCCAAGCTGTATTCCGTGTGCGTTCCCTGATCGCTTACGCGATCCATCAGTACTTCCAGGAGCAGGGCTTCGTCTATGTCCACACTCCGTTAATCACCTCCAGTGACTGTGAGGGTGCCGGTGAGATGTTCCAGGTAACAACTCTCGATCTCGATAACGTTCCGAAAACTGAGGACGGCGCAGTTGATTACAGCAAGGACTTCTTCGGAAAGCATACAAGCCTTACCGTAAGCGGACAGTTAAACGCTGAGACCTACGCAATGGCATTCCGCAATGTTTATACCTTCGGACCGACCTTCCGTGCTGAGAATTCCAACACGACCCGTCATGCTGCCGAGTTCTGGATGATTGAGCCGGAGATGGCATTCGCAGATCTCGATGACAATATGGCTGTCGCTGAAGGCATGTTAAAGTACGTGATCCGCTACGTTCTCGAGAACGCTCCGTCCGAGATGAACTTCTTCAACCAGTTCGTCGACAAGGGACTTCTCGACCGCTTAAACAACGTATTAAATTCCGAATTCGGCCACGTTACCTACACAGAGGCTGTAAAACTCCTTGAAGAGCACAACGATGAGTTCGATTACAAGGTATTCTGGGGCTGCGATCTCCAGACAGAGCATGAGCGCTATCTGACAGAAAAGATCTTCAAGAGACCGGTATTCGTTACCGACTACCCGAAGGAGATCAAGGCGTTCTACATGAAATTAAATCCGGACGGAAAGACCGTTGCCGCTGTGGACTGTCTCGTTCCGGGTATCGGCGAGATCATCGGCGGAAGCCAGCGTGAAGATGATTACGAGAAGCTCCTTGCCCGCATGAACGAGCTCGGATTAAAGCCGGAAGACTACGGTTTCTATCTTGATCTGAGAAAATACGGCAGCGTCCGCCACTCCGGTTTCGGCCTCGGCTTCGAGCGCTGCGTAATGTACCTCACAGGAATGGGCAATATCCGCGACGTAGTTCCGTTCCCGCGTACCGTTAATAACTGCGAATTATAATGAAACAGCAGCCCGCCGCGTCCTTTCGATGCAAGGCAGCCGCAAGGGAGCGCACAGAGATCTGTTGCGCTCCTTTTCACATTTACGCGACAGCAATCCTCTGGTGACCGAACTGCCGCGGTAACCTGAGAAACACGTTTTTGCGGACTTTCATAGTCCACTACCTTGATACTGGATCGCAGTGTATCTGCAATCCATACACCATGGAGGAATGTATGAAATTTATTCACACCGCCGATATCCACTGGGGCATGATCCCGGACAGCGATAAGCCCTGGGGCAAAAAGCGGGAACAGGCGATCCGTCTGACGTTCCAGGGGATCATCGAGGACGCCAGGGACTCCCGCGCGGACCTTCTTCTGATCTCCGGTGACTTATTCCACCGCCAGCCCTTAGCGCGGGATCTGAAAGAGGTCAACTACCTGTTCTCCACGATTCCGGGAACCCGCGTTGTCATCATCGCCGGGAACCATGACCGGATCCGGAAGAGTTCCGCCCTCTTGAGCTTCACCTGGGCGCCGAACGTCACATTTCTGATGGACGAGAACCTCTCTTCCGTCTATTTCGAGGAACTGAACACGGAGGTCTACGGCTTCAGCTACCACACGGCCGAGATCACCGAGGCGAAAGCCGACAATATTTCCCTGCCGGCCTCGAGACGCACCAGAATTCTCATGCTCCACGGCGGTGACGCGAAACATGTCCCATTTGATCGGAATGCGCTGGCAGCATCCCCGTTCTCCTACATCGCCCTGGGACATATCCACAAACCGGAGATTCTTCTGGAAAACCGCATGGCGTACGCCGGTTCCCCGGAACCGCTTGACATGACGGAGACCGGACCTCACGGATATTTTATCGGCGAGATCGACACCACCAGCGGACATGTGACCTCCCTGCAGTTTAAGGAAGTCTGCCAGGCCCAGTATATCCCGCTCGTGGTCAGTGTGATGCCCCAGACGACAAACACCGAGCTTTCCCAGATCATCGCCGACGAGATCCGCAAGCGCGGTGCCAACAATATCTACCGCTTCCGGATCCGCGGTATGCGAGACCCGGATATCAGCTTTGACCTGGATTTTCTCTCCGGTCAGTGGAATATTATCGAGATCCTGGACGAGTCGGAGCCACAGTATGATTTCCACGCACTGTTCGCGGAACATCCAAGCGACATGATCGGCTTTTATATCCAGGCACTCATGAAGGATGATATGAGTCCGGTGGAGAAGAAAGCCCTGTACTATGGAATTCATGCCCTGCTTATGACAAAAGATGAAAGGAGCCAGCCATGAGATTACTCGAATTACATATCGACGGTTTCGGAAAATTTCATGACCGGACCATCTCCTTCAACGACGGGATCAACATTATCTACGGAAAGAACGAAGCCGGAAAATCCACGCTTCACACCTTCATCCGCGGCATGCTCTTCGGCATCGAGCGCGGGCGCGGACGGGCGGCAAAGAATGATCTGTATACAAAGTACGAGCCCTGGGAGAACAGCGGAACCTACGAGGGATGGCTGAGACTGGAAAAGGACGGAACCATCTACCGCATCGAGCGCCGGTTCCGGAAGGAAAATAAGTCTTTAAAGATCATCAATGAGACGAAAGGACTGGAGGAAGAGGCGACACCTGCATTTGTCTCCAGCCTGCTTGACGGTCTCACCGAGACCATGTACAACAACACCATCAGTATTGGTCAGTTAAAGAGTGCCACCGAAGACGGGATGGTGACGGAATTAAAGAATTATATTGCCAACATGAACACCACCGGCAATATTTCCTTAAATATCACAAAAGCGACTGCGTTTTTGAGAAACCAGAAACGTTCCCTCGAGGCGGGTCTGATCCCAGAGGCGAGCCGGGAGTTTACCTCTCTTCTCGCGGAGATCCGGAATGTGGAGGCGGAGATCGCCGGTCCGGAGTACGAGAACCAGCTCGCCGCCTACCAGAATATGCGGACCCAGGTCAAGGGCCTGATCGACAACACCCAGACACAGAAAAAGGATCTGGACGAGAAACTGGCAAATGGGAAAAAGGTGCTGTCTGACAACGGCTTTACAGACCGGGCATCCGTGGATGCCATGTCTTCCGACGCGGAGAGGCTTTACAGCGAATATAATACTCTGAATGGGGAGTGTAACAAGAAGTCCAGGAAGGTTCTTTCCGGTCTCACAGCGGTTCTCGGAGTCGCAGGACTGGGGGCTGCAGTGACACTTGGATATTTCAACCTCACCGCCTATCTTCCGGTCTGTGGCGCGGCAGCCACGGCGGCTGTGATCTTCTTTATCATCTCCCTGTTCATCCTCCAGAAAGATAAAGAATACCACAGATTGTTCGACAATACTTCCTCTGAACTTGGCGCGCTTCTCGCGAGACATCTCGGAGATTCCGCAGTGTCTGAGGATGCCATGAACGCGTTCCGGGCGAGAATGGGCGAATTCTCAAAGCTCTGCGATATGGTTACCCAGTCTGAGGCAGAGATCAGGAAGTTCTTAGAAGACTTAAGCAATCTCCAGACGAAACAGGCCGGCTGCAGCGAGATGATCGAGAAACAGCAGCGGACCCAGTGGGAGCTTGAGAAGAAATTAGAGCATTTGAGCAACTGTAAAAATAAGGCGAAGGCATTGAAGCGGACACTGGCGGAAAACGACAGGATCCACGATGAGATCGTCGCCATCGATCTTGCCCAGGAGACTATGGCAGATCTCTCCTCCTCGATCCGTGATTCCTTCGGACTCTACCTGAATAAAGAAGCGTCCCAGTACATTACCGGAATCACCGGCGGGATCTATGACAGCATGAGCATCGACGAGAATCTGAATGTCTTCTTAAACACGAAGACAAAGCTGGTTCCCCTCGAGAACGTCAGCAGCGGAACCATGGACCAGGTCTATCTCGCCCTGCGTCTCGCCGCCGCAAAGCTTCTCCAGGGATCCGGCTCCGGCTTCCCGCTGATCTTCGATGACAGCTTTACACAGTATGATGATGAGCGCCTGAAGACGGCACTGGAATGGCTCGCCTCCGCCTATGGCGGCCAGATCATTATTTTCACATGCCATCGCCGGGAAGCACAGATGCTGCGGGCCAGACAGGTGGAGTTTCAGTTGATTGAGATGTAAAAGATATTTTTCCAGGATGCATCTGCCCTAAAATCATTTTCGAAAATACAAAACGGCCGACAGTTTTTTCGCTGTCGACCGTTTTTATGTTGTTATTCAAATATGAAGTACTTTCGTAACTGTTCAGTAGGTCTGCGCACTTGCTGCGCTGACCGTAAGAAAACATAGGCTGGAAAGCAAAAATCCCATCAGCGAAGCTGATCTGGAATGGATTTTTGCACGTAACTATGAAGGTACTGAATAGTTACGTACTTTCTTAAAAAGCCCTCTTTTACTTATATGAATTCGGGCTCTGAACAAAAGCTTTCGCTGCCTCTGCTGCTTACTTTCATTCTCGGATTTTCCCACTTTTCCACGTATGATTTCCTCTTAAGCGTACTTTTCCACAATCGCCTTAAATTCATCCTCATGCCCCACGATCCATGTCTCCCAGTTCATGTTCCGGCTGGCAACGGCTTTTCCAAGGTCCACGAAGAATTTCGGCAGATCGCGCTCTAAGATCACAGCTCCGGCCTCGCCGAACTTTGCGGCACCCAGCTTATCGCTTCCGCCTACAAACATCTTAAACGCGGACTCCGGCTTTCCGTCAACAGACTTTGCCGCTCCCTGGAAACCGAGGACGGCCGCCTGGTGTCCGGAACAGCTGGACGGGCATCCGGAAATACAGATCCTCGGAAGCGCTCCGTCCGGGATCCCGGCCTCACGGACTGCCTCCACAGCCGCTCTGAGCGCCGCCTGGCTGTCTCTTACGCCCTGCTGGCAGATCGCAGAACCGATACAGGCTACGCTGTTCTCAAAAGTGCTCTGGGCGCCGTCGTTTGTCGCTTCAAGGACTTTCTCCGCCTCATCAGCAGTCAGATTGATGATATAGATCGTCTCGTGCGGAGCGATCCGGCACTCCGCGTCCGGAATCTCTCTTACAAGAGTAAGAAGCTCCGCAGGTTTTCCTGCCGGAAGACATCCGCCGATCGGGTGGTATGCCACCGCGTAGAGACCCGGCTGCTTCTGTGCGACTACACGCTTTCCGGAAATCTCGCCGCTGCCTTTCTTTGTTACCGGCTTTGCTTCCACATGAAGGTCAAGACCGCCTTTTTCTTTTACCTTTGCCACATTCTCAAGGAACGCTTCCTTTAAACCATCAGTGCCCAGAGTCTCCTGCATAAAGCGGGTACGGGCCTTCGCGCGGTTTTCATAATTTCCATGCTGGCAGAATGTCTCGATCATGGCACGGATGTAGTAAAGGATCTCCGTCGTCTGGACATGTTCATCCACAAGGATTCCCATCTTATAGCCGCCGCCGAGTCCGCCCGCGATGCGAAGTGTAAAGGTTCCATCCGGGTTTGCCATAAATCCCATATCGCGGAAGGCGCTGTGTACGGAATCATCCGCACCGTTGCTGAAGGCTACTTTTAGCTTTCTCGGCATGTGGATCTCACCAGCGATGGAAAGCAGATACTCTGCCGCTGCCTCCGCATACGGTTTTACATCGAATGCCTCACCTTTCTGCACGCCGGAGAGAGGACTCATCATGATATTTCTCGGATTGTCTCCACCGCCGCCTCTGCTGTAAATTTCACTTGCGATGGCTTTCTCCATGAGAACCGGAACCTGCTCTGCTTTCAGGTTATGGAGCTGTACAGTCTCGCAGGTGGTGAGCTTCATGAGCTCCACGCCATAGTCTTTTACTGCCTCAACGAGGAATTCCAGGCGCTTTTCTGTCAGGTTTCCGCCTGCCATTCTGAGACGCAGCATATGTTTTGACGGATCACGCTGCGCGTAGCTTCCGAATCCACCGGAGATTCCCTTGTACGCCTTGCGGTCGATCTCTCCCTTATCGAACTTCTCGATCGTTCCAACAAATTCATGGATCTGTTCACGGAACTGTTCTTCCCATTTTTCGTTCATCATAGTTGTTTTCTCGCTTTCCCCTTTTTATAAAACGCTTATCTCTTCCACAGTTGTCTCAAAAACATGCCGGAAATCCACGGCGGAACAGCTTCGTATCTTGTATACAATAAGCGCTCTATCATTTTTTAATTTTTCAATTATTCTTTCCAGTGTAAATGATGCAGATGTCCTTCCATCGTCATCTTCTCAAATCCGTTCTGCCGTAACGCCTCATAGAGCACGATCGCAACTGAATTCGAGAGATTCAGTGACCGGATATCGCCCCACATCGGGATCCGGATGCAGTTTTCACGGTTTTCAATCAGGATCTCCTCCGGAATCCCACGGCTCTCCGGCCCGAACATGATGTAGACATCCGGGTCATAAGGAACGTCCGTGTATACATGCTCGCCCTTCGTGGTCGCCATATAGATCTTCGCCCCCGGATTTCTCTTTAAAAAATCCTGATAATCGCTGTACACTGTTACGTCCAGCTTATCCCAGTAATCCAGCCCTGCCCGGACTAAATGCTTCTCGCTGAGCTTAAATCCCAGCGGCTCGATCAGGTGCAGCTTCGTGTTCGTCGCCACACAGGTGCGCCCGATATTTCCTGTATTGGCCGGCATTTCCGGCTCGTATAATACGATATTCATTGTTGATCTTCTCCTGTCATGTCTGCCGCTTTCCGCTTTCCACGATCACTCAGAACTAATGTCAGCAATCCGGATTTTCTCACGAAATATGAGGTGCAGACATATAAAACCCCGGCCCGACCACCTTCATGATCAAGCCGGGGAACTGTATTTTACATGACCGTCCGCTCAGCGCACAATCACAGCATCCATTTATTTCGCATCATTCAGATGTCTCTTCACGAACCGCTCCATCCTCTCAAGAGCACGTTTCAGATCATTCAGGGAATACGCGTAGGAAATTCTTAAATATCCCTCGCCGCAGTCACCGAATGCGGTACCCGGAACAACGGCAACCTTCTCCTCCTCCAGAAGCTTTAACGCAAACTCATCGGAGGTCATTCCAAACTTCTTGATGCTCGGGAATACATAGAATGCGCCCTGCGGCTCATAACAGTCAAAGCCCATATCACGGAGTGCCTTCACGAGATAACGTCTTCTCTGGTCGTATGCGCTCCGCATCTCAGCTACATCTTTGTCTCCGTTTTTTAATGCCTCGACCGCAGCATACTGGCTTGTCGTCGGTGCACACATGATCGCAAACTGGTGGATCTTTAACATCTGCTTCAGGATCAGCTCCGGCGCACACGCATATCCAAGACGCCATCCGGTCATCGCGTAGGATTTTGAAAAGCCGTTGATCAGAACGGTGCGCTCCTTCATTCCCGGGAATGCGGCGATCGTACAGTGCTGTCCCTTGTAAGTAAGCTCTGAATAGATCTCGTCGGAGATAACAAACAGGTCTTTTTCGATACAGATCTTCGCAATCTCCGCCAGATCCTCCGGCTCCATGATGGATCCGGTTGGGTTGTTTGGGAACGGAAGGATCAGGACCTTCGTTTTCGGTGTGATCTTCTCGAGAAGCTTTTCCTTTGTAAGACGGAATTTATCTTTTTCTTCGAGCTGGATCGTAACCGGCACACCGTCAGCCAGAACCGTACACGGGGTATAGGAAACATAGCTCGGCTGAGGGATCAGAACCTCATCCCCCGGATTTAACATGGCACGGAGAGCAATATCAATGGCTTCACTGCCGCCAACCGTGACCATAACTTCCTTATTATAATCATACTCTACATCAAAACGTCTCTTTAAATAATTACAGATCTCGATCTTTAATTCCTTTAAACCTGCATTTGAGGTATAAAAAGTCCGGCCCTTTTCCAGAGAGTAGATTCCCTCGTCACGGATGTGCCACGGAGTATCAAAATCCGGCTCACCGACACCAAGGGAGATCGCGTCCTTCATCTCGCTCACAATGTCGAAAAATTTACGGATTCCGGATGGCTGGATCGATACGATTTTATCTGATAATGGGTTTCTCACGGTGTAATCATCATCCTTTCATCTTCTGCCTTACCGCACATAACTGTTCCATGATCTTTATATTTCTTGAGGACAAAGTGTGTCGCTGTGCTGAGGACCGAATCCATCGGTGACAGCTTCTCTGATACGAACTGCGCGACCTCTCTCATCGTTTTGCCCTCAATGATCACGGTAAAATCAAAGGCGCCGGACATCAGATATACAGAAGTCACCTCACTGTACTGGTAGATGCGCTCCGCGATCTTATCAAAGCCCATTCCTCTCTGCGGGGTTACCTTCACCTCGATCAGAGCGATCACTTTCTCATCACCTGTGTTATCCCAGTTGATCATCGTGTGATAACCGCAGATAATGTTCTCCTTTTCCATCTCCGCGATCTCATTCGCGACGGCTGCTTCACTCTCACCCAGAAGGGCGGCCAGATCCTTTAAATCAATTCGGCTGTTCTTTTCAATGATCGCCAAAATTTTTTCACGCATAATTGTTCCTCCTCATTGCATCTATCATTCTTTTCCAGAAGCTGCATCCGTAAGCTTCCGGATCTCATCCGGTGCCGGTCGTTCCAGAAATCCGGTCGTTCCGATCCCGACCATTTTTCTGGCGATCCCTTTTTCGACTTTACCGATCACTGCAGACGGGATTCCGGCTTCACTCAGGAGCTTCACGGCATCCCCGCCGTTTTCCACTGCCATCAGGAGACATTCCCCCGATGAAAGTCTGTACGGATTCAGGTCAAAGAGTTCACAGATCTCGATCGTCTCCTGAGCCACCGGGATCTTCCTCAGTTCAAAGGAAATCCCCTGCTCATAAGCTCCCGATATGATCCAAAGGGCGGCCAGTATGCCGCCCTCCGAAATTTCTTCCCATTCTCCTGCGCCGCAGGCGTTCAGCATCTCCGGAGTCAGCTCTGATTTTTTATCTGCCTGCTCCCGGATCCGTTTGACAAACCACTCCGGGAATCGGGCTGATATCTCTTTTTCTTTTGCCGACAGAGCCGCCTTCACACCGTTTTTTCCGACAGTTCCTGCAACTACCAGGTCCTGTCCCGGTCTGAAGATCCCAGCTCCGTTGGGTTCGCGCTCAATTTTTCTCATGATTCCGGTCTCTTTTCTATGCGGCCTAAGCCGCGTTCTCTCCCGCCTGGGCACTCATTCCCGGGCCGTAGTTCTCACCCGGCTGCGGTCCGGCTGTCTCCGGGGCCGCGGTTTCAGGTGCCTGTGTCTCCGGCGCTGCTGTCTCTGCCGGGGCCGCAGCTTCCGTTTCCGCAGGTGCTGCCGGGGCCACAGGTGTTGTCTCTGCCGGAGCCGCGACTCCTGTACCTACGCGGTAAACAGTCTTTGACGCGTTGTATGTGTCAGAATTCAATAAAGTGCGTTCCTGTAACTGTCCATCTACATAGACGCACTTATATAATTTCGATTTTAATCCCGTATGTCCTGACTCCACTTTCACGCGTTTTCCTGCCGGGAGACTCGGATCCTGGATCTCCTGGGTAGGGGACGGTGTCGTGGAAAGCGTCTCAGACTCAAATGCCAGAGTCCTGTTCGACGGTCTCGTCTCTTTTCCGTAGATCGTAAAGGTCAGGGTCTTTCCCTTGGTATAGCCCTCGACGTAGATCGGAGTATCATATGGGTTCTTTACCTTAAGGTCTTTATAAGTTCCGGCGATCGCCGCGTCCATGGACGGCTTTGCATAGCTGACGGACATGGAATGGTTCTGCCTCTGGACGATCTCAAGCTCCGCGTATAAGGACGCGTTGTAGAGTGTCGTTGAGATCTGGCAGACACCGCCTCCAATGCTGTCAACGGACTTGCCATTTTCGTAAGCAGTTGCCGTCTTGTATCCATTTTCCAGTGTAAACGGGTGCATGCACTCATATCCGGAGAGCACTTCGCCCGGCATCAGCACATGTCCGTTGATCTTTCCTGCACCCACCGCAAGGTTTGTGGAACGGGACGCACCGCTTGTCGCAAAGCTGGTGGAGAATGTTCCGAGAACATCCTTGATCGTCGCGAGATCTTCCTCTGTCACCTTCGGCTTTTTAACGGTCACAGACGCCTCCACCCGGATCGCATCCGTATTTTCGCTGTTTAACGCCTCGTTGAGAGCCGCTTTTGTCGCATCCATATCGACAGTCAGACCTTCTTTTGAAGGAGTGATCTCAAATTTTCCGTCTTTTCTTGTGATCGTCGCGTCAACGGCACCCGCCACCGCGGAACCGCATTTCTCGGATACAAAGGAAGATACCTTATCCTGGTCCACGGAGAGATCCAGCTCGATCTTCACCGGATTTACCTCCAGGTCTTTCTTTTTCATATACCGCTTTACAAGGTTTCCCTTGAGCTCCGTCCCCTGAATGGCCTCAGCTACCTCATCCTGGTTATCCCAGGCGACGCCAAAGGTCTGCGCGTCGGACTTCGCCTCCGTGCCGTTTACCACAAGCGTGATATCCTGATTTAATTTTTCATTTACATAACTCTCAATCTGCTTTTCGGCTTCCTCTTCCGTAAGTCCGGAAAGACTGACGGCTCCAACAGAGACCCCGTCCGGGATCCGTTCATCTGCCAGTGTGAAAACCGGGGCAAGCCAAACAAGTCCGGCACTTAAAATCGCCGTCATGCCTGCGATCCACACATTTTTCTTCATTCTTTTCTCCTCACTGATATCTTCCTGATGCCTGATAGATTTTGGGGCTTCAGCCCGTCACGATTAAAAAATAGAAAGAAGGGAGCCGAGGATCATCGGCACTACCATTGCGAGTACAACTAATACGATTACGATGGTAGAGAAAATCTTTCTTGTCTTTTTATCATTCATGTTAAACACAACATTCACCTCTTCTTGCTTTCCATTCCGGTTACAGCCCATGCCCTGAGCAAACTGTATCAGATTTTACCGATGTTCCGCATTCCAGATCAAAAAGTCCTGGCTGCCATATGCTGTAACTCATTCCGAACTATATTCACTAATATTCATTTTCTCAGGGTTCCGGAAAACTATCCCTGTTTTTTCGCATTTTCCGGGATTCTTCCATACTGGAAAATAATCTTGTCGATCATCCGGGATATCTCATTTCCGGACATGTGATCGATCTCGACAGTTATGTCTATTCTATGATATTTTAGTAAATCCTGCAAGTGTTCTTTTTGCCTTTTCGACGCCGTCCGTTCCTTTTTTGCCTTATATTGGAGCATTTTGGCAGTGAAGAGTTCCGGACGTTCTTTGCCAAACCTTTTTTTCAGTTCCTGGTATAGATTGTGGGCGGCATAGGCATCGGAAAGTGCCCGGTGTGCCGTATCCTGGGTAACCTCAAAGTACGCGCAGGCGGCACTCAGATTCTTCTTTTCCTCCCCCGGCATCAGATACCGGCAGAGTTTCAGTGTATCGACCCCGTATTTCTCGAATTTCCGTTTCTGGTTCACTGCGGCCTGTACGAGGAAGCCGTAGTCAAAAATGATCTGGTGGCCGAGAAGCGGGAGGTCTTCGGTGAAGGCCAGGACCTCATCCAGGATCTCCTCGATTCCCGGTGCATCCTTCACCATATCATCAGTGATCCCCGTCAGCTCCACGATCCGCTTCGGGATCTCCCGGTGCGGATTTACCATAGTGTGGTAAGTGTCCGTCGTCTCACCGTCGATCACCTTCACCATGCCGATCTCCGTGATCTTTTCGTGACGGGCACCGATGCCCGTCGTCTCAAGATCCAGGGCGACATAAGAATTTATCATTTCATCTGCCATGTCTGTTCTCCATCTTTACTTTCACTGCATCATCACATATCTGCACAATTTTCTTCATATCCGTGCTCGTTTTGCTGGCACCATCCGGCTTCCCTTCCGGTCATACCGGAAGCGGACTGCTCTGGCGTTTCCTGACAACGGATCCCGATTTTTATAATCAAACAATACAAACGTTCCATCTTCCATATGTTCCAGATGAGCCATTTTCGCCATCTGCTTCGAATCAAATCCCGCATAGTCCGTAAGCCACTGAGGACTCTCTTCCTCCGCCATGAAGAATTCCCGCACTTCTTTCTTGTATGGGGACTGGTCACTGGCAAAGGACGGGCGGCTCTTGATATTTTCGCGGACATAGAGGTCGTACATCAGGCTGTCGCGGAAGTCAGCTAGTGTCAGTTTTACTGCTGTTTCTGCAGCTATCACGCCGGTTTTCTGCTCCATTCCTGCCGGTTCTTCTGCCGCAGGCGTGCTCTGTTCCACTTTAACCTCTTTTTCCTCTAAAAATCTATAAAGGATCTCATACCTTGCCAGCCTGCTGTGACTGATCCCTGTCAGTCCGTTCTTCTCATAATATTCCGCCAGACTCGTAAAAATTTCCGACGGCCGCGCAAATTTCTTTTCCAGCAGTTTCATGGTTGCCGGGAACTGTCCGCTGTTGTAGTAGACCTCCACCATGTCCTCCACGCCCTTCAGCCGGATCACATCGCTGTAGGGCAGCCACTTCGTGGAAAGGACTTCGTATGGCGGAATTCCCCGGTATTTCAGATCATATGCCGCGACCTGCTCTTCCATGTAAGAGCCCTTCAATACTTCTAAGAATCCCATCTGAAGCTGGTCCGGACGCATCCGTTAGACATCGTCGAAGGAGCGCATGAAAGACTCATAATTCTCATAGGGAAGTCCCGCGATCAGATCCAGGTGCTGATGGGTGTTCCGGTAATCGTAGACCCGGTCCACCGCCTGTTTTAGTTTCACAAGGTCCATGTGTCTGTGGATTTCCTTGATCGTATCCGGGTTTGTGGACTGGACACCGATCTCAAGCTGAATCAGCCCCGGGCGCATCTTTCCGATAAGTTCCAGTTCCTCCTCATCGAAGATATCCGCGGAGACCTCGAAATGGAAGTTTGTGATCCCATTGTCATGTTCCACGAGATAACGCCAGATTCCTAACGTGTGATCCCGCTTACAGTTGAAGGTTCTGTCCACAAACTTGACCTGTGGAACCTTGTGGTCCAGGAAAAACTGCAGTTCCGGGAGTACCAGGTCCAGACTCCGGAAACGCACGGTTTTATCAATGGAAGACAGGCAGTAGCTGCAGGAGAACGGGCAGCCGCGGCTGCTCTCGTAGTAGACGATCCTGTTCTCGAATCCAGCCATATCGTCATAGTAGAACGGGATCTCATCCAGGCTCAGAAGGCGCTGGGGACCACGTTCCACGACCTCGCCGCTCTCAGCGCGGTAGGTAATTCCCGGAATGTGATCTAAGTCTAAGCTTGCTGCACACAGTTCTTCCCTTTTCAGATACGCCCGCACAAGCTCCGTAAACGTCAGCTCGCCTTCCCCGCGCATCACGCCGCAGACATCCGGCTCCCTGGTCAGCACTTTTTTCGCGTCATAGGACACTTCCGGTCCGCCGAGCCAGATCTCCACCTCCGGCAATACTTTCTTCACGTCACGGACGATCTCCATGATGTAGGAAATATTCCATATATAACAGGAAAAGCCGATAAAATCCGGCTTTCTCCTGTAGATATCCTGTAAAATTAAGTCCATCTGGTGATTGATGGTGTATTCTCCGATCTCGATATCCGCCCACGGGATCTTCGTCCTAGCAAAGGCGCGCAGACTGTAGACACCCGGATTCGAGTGGATATATTTGGCGTTGATCGCCGCCAGCAAAAATTTCATTCGTTCCTCCGTTATACCCGGTACTCGATCTTACGGCCTGTCGGGTTGTACTGGTAATAGCGCACACCCGCCGCATTCAGCATTCTCTTGGATGCCCGTGTGGACGCGTCGTTCGCGTACTTATCGCTCTCGTAGACGATGGTCTGGATGCCCGCCTGGATGATCGCCTTCGCGCACTCGTTGCACGGGAACAGTGTTACATAGAGCTTGCTGCCTTCCAGACTGCCGCCGCGGTAGTTTAAGATCGCGTTCAACTCACTGTGTGTCACATAGAAATATTTTCTATTATACGGATCCTCGTCTATCTTATCCCACGGGAACTCGTCGTCGGAACAGCCCTTCGGGAATCCGTTATAGCCCATGGACAGGATCTTGTTGTCCTCGCTCACGATGCACGCGCCGACCTGTGTGTTCGGATCCTTGGAGCGCATGGCAGAAAGCTTTGCAACTCCCATGAAATACTCGTCCCAGGTAATGTATCCGTTTCTCTTATCTGACATAGATCGTCCTCCATTTCATATATGTAACTGCCCAACGCTCTCACAGTTACGGGTAAAATCCATTTCTCATTTTAATTGATCGTACTTTTGCCTTTACTGCAGCCACCGCAGCAAGCGCAGGCCTTCCAGCAATTTTATATGTTCACAATATGATATCCGGCTGCCTTGCACAGGCGGTTCATGATCGCCTGGCCGAGCTGGTCTTTGGAAAAGCTCTCGGAGAAAATGCAGTCAACCTTTCTGGCATCGAAATCACGCAGAACTGCAAACAAGTTGTGGGCCACCGTCTCCTCGTGTTCCCGGCTTCCGATCACCTCGAGGTTTCCGCCCTGGTACATGTCCTGACTCTCCTCGGTGCAGATGATGCCGACTTTCTTTCCCTCTGCTTCCGCTTTCTTTGTCTGCTCATTGATGTAGGCAACGACCTTGTCCATGTTGCCTTCCACCAGTGTCATGTCCGCCTTCGGGGCATAATGGCGGTACTTCATTCCCGGCGCCTTCGGCTTGATATCGCCGCTGACCGGTCCTAAGATCACTGGATCGATATCCACCTGGCCCAACGTCTCACGCAGCATCTCAATGGTGATCGCGCCCGGGCGGAGAAGTGTCGGGATCTCGCCGGATACATCCACGATAGTGGATTCCACGCCGATTCCCACATCGCCGCCGTCGATGATCATCTCGATCTTTCCGTCCATGTCCTCGATGACATGTTCCGCCTTTGTCGGGCTCGGTCTTCCGGAAGTGTTGGCACTCGGTGCCGCGATCGGAACACCTGCGAGATGGATCAGACAATTTGCCACCGGATCCACCGGCATGCGGACCGCAACGGTATCAAGACCGCCGGTGGTTCCGTAAGGTACGATGTCCTTTTTCGGGAAGATCATGGTCAGCGGACCCGGCCAGTACTTTTCAGCCAGTTTCCGGCCCGCCTCCGGGATCTCCTTCACGATCGCCGGAAGTTCTTCCATACAGGAAATATGGGCGATCAGCGGGTTGTCGGACGGACGTCCTTTTGCCGCGTAGATCTTCTTTGCCGCTTCCTCATTCAACGCGTTGGCACCAAGGCCGTAAACGGTCTCCGTCGGGAACGCCACGAGACCGCCGTTTTTCAAGATCTCAGCCGCCTCTAAAAGCCCTGGATTCTTTTCCAGCGTCTCTCTTGTCTTCTCTTCCTCTTTGATACGAACTACTTTTGTATTCATGTTCTGCACTCTCGATTCTATTACTCAAATGTCCAGAAAACCTGTGTTTCTTCTATACGGTTTCCCATTTTTACGCTCATGCGGCGGTATCGCTGTGGCCTGCCGCGTAATGATAAAGGTGCTGCATAAAACCGCAGCACCTTACTTTGTTCAATTGCGTATTCAGTTTAGCACATGAAAGTTATGGTTGCAACAGATTTCCGGCGGATTTACAGGCTTTTCCGGCATCGTTTCCATTCATTTCAATTTTTCTGTTCTTCTTAATATTGCTGTAATAATGATCTGTCCACCGGTTTCTCAGCACTTTTTACTATTTCCTGAAACAGTGCCTTAGTCTTTCCACTTTCTGATCTCTTTCAGCCCTGAAAGGATCGACTCCACAAAGCTGTCGTAGATCTGGTTGCCCTTCTCCGCCGTCGCCCCGCTTGGATCGCCGCCGATTCCGATGGGCTTTCCGTCCTCGGTCTCCCACTCTTCTGAAACCCAGACAAGAGTGATCGGGCCATATACGGAGAATGTCTTGTTTCCCATGAACTTTCTCGGGATTCCCGCCTCGGAGGTCTCCAGCTTTACTGTCTCCGGGCGCTCCGCGAGAACCATGAAGGTTGACTTTCTTATGCAATGGAGAAAGTCAGCCTTCAATCAAAAACAATTTGTATA
>ENA-USUA01000556-USUA01000556.1-human-gut-metagenome-genome-assembly--contig:-NODE-556-length-22021-cov-7.116296_pt1 | contig 22021 bp, 22 predicted proteins | sample MGYA00250057_ERZ773390 | MGnify/ENA primary metagenome ERZ773390 (study PRJEB29103, sample SAMN06111941) | human gut metagenome | biome: human gut; feature: ankylosing spondylitis patient; material...
GAGAACGAGATTCGAACTCGTGATACCCTTTAGGGGTATACACGCTTTCCAGGCGTGCCTCTTCAACCACTCGAGCACCTCTCCTTACAATTACCAACTAGAGAAAAAACTCTCCATAAAAACAGAAAGCAGCAAAAAGCTGCTTTCTAGCGGAGAGACAGGGTTTTGAACCTACAACTCTAACCGCTTATATTTCAGCTACTTCGCTTTCAAAATTTCAAATAGGTAACGAAACAGTAACGATTTTCAGATGTTGGGCTTGTCCAACTTTGACCGCTGTTTGTCTGCCTAACTTTCGGGTTCAAAGATACGGCTTTCTTTTGAAACTCGCAAATATCTGATAATAAATATTTTTGGGTTAGTGCAAGGTGCAAGCTATATATATAAATATATACTTGCACCTTGCACTAAAAAAAAGCACTGGGGTACAAATGGTTAAAACAAAATCCGTATCTTCGTAACCGATTAAAAACAAACGTGTATGATAATAACTAACCGTGAAGAAGTAATAGATAAAGCGTTCGGCGTATTTGTCAGGATGAACTACGAGAAAGCAAGCATCATCACGCTTGCCAAAGCCTGCGGGGTGACAAAAACGGGTATCGTTTATTATTTTCCGCACAAGTTGGATTTATTCATGGCTGTGGCGGACAAATACGTGTTGCAAATGCACGAACCGGAAAACAAGTTTGCCGCTCCTGCCGATACGTTGACGGAGTTCATCGGGCAATACGTGGCGGGAGTAGCCGCTTCCATGAAAAGGATTGTTGAACTGATTGGCGATAATTGCAGCCCGCATGATTGTAGTCCTAACTTCTACTACTTTCATTTCCTGTCACAAGTGCGCATGTACTATCCGGGTATCAGGCAGAAAATTGAGAAAATCTACCGACAAGACTATGACCTATGGGAGAAAGTCATACAGAAGGCAAAAGAAAGCGGGGAAATCAGGAGCAACACGGACGTGAAGAAAACGGCTATCTTGTTCCGGCAAATGTTTTTAGGACTGTCATACGAACAAGCATTTCTGAACGGTCTGAACGTGGACGAACTGGCAGAAAATTTTCGCCATATCTATTCGCTGCTTAAAGCCTGATACTCTTTTGTTTTTTTAACCTCTATTATTTTTGAACAGATGTTCAAAAAGTGATATTTTTATCTTATCTTTGGAGCGAAGCAAAATTCAGCGACATGGATAAGGTTCAGAAACAGAGAGGAAGCATCGTTCTGTACAAGGAAGAAAGAAACGGTGCGGACTACATACGGATAGAGTATGTAAACAGTCAGGCTGTCGCCCTGCTGCTCGCCCAAGATACGGACGTGGAAAAGACAGGCAATAGTTCTGCCTACATACCTGCCACCGCTTTTAAACTGCCGGATTTCTATGACCGCTATTCGCCCCACGCCTATATTGATTACAGCCGGGTTTACGTGCGGCATCCCAAACCTAAAAGGGAATACATACTGCCGAGAGGCTACCTCGAACTGCTGGAACAGAAGCGGTACAGCCTTTCCACCATAAAAGCCTATAAAATCTATTTCAGCGACTTCATGGAATACCACAAGGGGCAAGACCTTGACCTGCTGACGGTCGAGGACATAAACAGCTATATGCTCCACATGGTAAAGGAAAAGCACATATCCGCCACCCAGCAGAACATGCGCATCAACGCTATCAAGTTCTATTACGAGAAAGTCCGGAAAGGCAAGCGGCAATATTATGGCGGGATAGCCCGTGCAAAAGAGTACAAGGCATTGCCCGAAGTATTAAGCCGGGAAGAAATGAAAAGCATCTTTGCACAGTTATCCAATCGGAAACACAGGTGCATGATTTCTCTTATTTACTCTGCCGGACTACGCCGAAGCGAACTTCTGAACCTGACACCCCAAGACATCATCAGCGAACGGATGCTAATCAGGATTGCCGGAAAAGGCAAGAAGTGCAGGTATTCCCTACTGTCGGAAAAGCTGCTCAACGAACTAAGGGCTTACTACCGGGAATACAGACCGCAAAAATGGCTTTTTGAGGGCGAACAGGCAGGCGAACAATACTCGCCCAGCGCATTGGTTAAGATATTGAAAGAAGCGGCAAGGAAAGCCGGAATAAAGCATCGGGTACACCTGCACATGCTCCGGCACACGTTCGCCACCCACCTGCTGGAACAAGGGACAGACCTAAGAACCATACAGGAACTTATGGGACATACCGATATAAAAACAACGGCAATTTATCTGCACGTATCGAACGCCTATAAAGCAAAAATCCCCAATCCGCTGGATTGTTTGGATGATGATTAGACAATGATTTAATAGTGAATAGGAACTACACCATAAGGTGCGTTTATCGAAAAATTACCAACAAATAGCGTACATATATGAATGATGTAACAAAAGTAAGAATAGTATATGAATGTAGCATAATAGGTATTGTTTTGCTGACATTCTTAAAAGGTATGTTCCCATACATGGGAGCATGGTGGCGAGTAGCCCTTATTGCTTCACTTGTAGGATTGTGGTTTTCACTATCTTATCTGAAACAGCATAATTATAAATGGGGGTTCAATTACATAGGAAACCATTTATATATTAACCTCTTATTGAAAGTACAGAAGTGGTTTCAGAACGCTACAATCATAGCCTTATTGATACCTGTATTCTTAAAAGACCTCTTGTATAATCAATATTGCTTAGTAGCATATATATTGCTTGTAGGTATGTTCTTGGGCGTGAAGCTGGCTACTTACACAGTAGAGTACGCTATATATAAAAGTAAATTCATTGGTAACAAGGAAAGATAACCCCTGAATGGTGTTCCTTTCCAAACCATTAGATGTAATTATATGACATGAAAATCTATGAGAATAAAATATTGAGAATACTTGGATTTATTTTTATTTGGATTTATGTATTCGGTGTGGGCATTTGTTTTGCCGGAAGGTGGTATGCCATTGGAATACCGGGAGTGGTTTTATTGCTTGTATGGTTAAATCACAATCTTATAGGTGCTGCTATTCGTAGATATAGAGCAAGGCAGGCAATCAAACAGATAAAAAAGCATGGAACACGATTATCGGTTGATTTAAGCCAATGTAAAGTCAGTGCGCAGAAATGGAGTAGCAAGAAGTCAAGGAGGCAAGAGCCAGTCTTTAAGGTATTCAATTCATGGGAAACCCAGTTTTGGAATGGTGTTAGCGGCTCTTTGTTTCCTGACATTTATCATAGTGAACAAGTAGTGTCCACTGCAATATGCACCGTGACGTACACCACCCCATACAAAGGAAAGACAAAAACATTTCGCAGTGATGCAATTTTGAAGGAAAAAGTTTCATTGGAAATGCTATTGCAATATTATGGAGTGGCAACGATTTACATAAATCCGAAGAATGACAATCAATATTATTTTGATTTGGATTTTCTAAAATAGATACAGCTAACAACGCAGGATAACGGACAAGCCGTTCCCTGCTAACCATTAACAATAGTGCGATGAATAAAACTGTTCAATCCATAATAGCATTGACAGCTTTCAGTGCTTTGCTGATAGCCATAACATTATTTTGTGGTGGCTTAGGCTTTGGTCGTCTGTTCGGAATATATGGCATTATGGAATATTGTCTTTTGGGTATGCTTGTAATAATAGATATACTGGTAATCTACAAGGTCTATAAACTATATGCAATGCAGCCTAAAACCATAATGTTATTGTTGGGTTTGGAATGTTGCTCTATCCTTTTGTGGCTTGCCTTTATCTGTATAGACCAAAGTTTATTGGATTGGCAAATTACAAACTTCATATTGCAAGCTGTTTGTTTAGACGGCTTCACGGGAGATGAACGAGGATTGAATATGCTTGCAGTCTTATGTGGCATTGTTTATCCCCTTATTGGGATTGGGTGTTTATTCACCGGATTGGGATTTGTAAATAAGTTAGTAACAACGAAAGATAGCATCTGACGGCGTTCCTTTCCAAGCCATTATGAATAAAGGAATAAAAAATACAGATAACTATTTTGAACGAGTGAAGCAACGTGCAAACCGGACGAATTACAGATACTATTTTTTTGACTACCTATATTTCAAGGGAGAGGTTTGGGGCAAGAAGATAGGGCGGATGTCAGGTTTTATACTGCTGTTTTGGTATTGGTGGTGGGTAGTAGTTCTGCCCGGCAACTTTCTCCTGATTAACAGTGTACCGGAATGGTCGTCCTTACATCTTGGCTATTTAGGTGCAATGTTTTTGCTTATTTGTGTATTTATTCTTGCACGATACAGGAAAGCCCGTGTACAGGCATTGTTGAACCGCTACCGCCGCTCTAAGCATATCAGCGCAGTACAGGCATATTTTCTGTTCCTGCTGCCCTTTGTACTTTTCTTCTTAGAAACATGGCTGTTCGATGAATGGGGTTGGACGGATTGCGTGAGGTGGAACAAATGATATGTCATTCATATATAAAACATCAGATATGGAACAACGGATTACATCATTATTGCTTCCCGCTCCCGAAGCGGAGTTGGAAGCGTCCTGCAAGGAACTGGACGAAAAGGTAACATGGCTGCTGCACAACAGCCGGAAAATGGACAACTACTTGGAACTTGAACCGTTCAGCAAGGACGGGCGGCTGTGCGCCCACGTGTGCGACACGCTCAAAAGCCTGCCGGAAACGCCGACACTGGCGGCATACAAGGACTACAAGGCAATCATTATCCTGCTGGGTATGTCCACCACCCATTACGCCATACTTGACGAACTGGCGGAACAGCACCGCAAGCGGGACGAGATACCCGAACTGACCGCCTACTGCGATGCGCTCCACTGGATGCGACCGGGACGGCAGTACCTCTGCAACGTGTACAACACGGTATGCCACGCTTTCCACCTGCTGCGGAGAAACCCGGTAAGGGGCAACCGACTGCTGGTGACGGAAAAGGAACTGCGCCACGCCGAACGGATGCTGCCGGAACTGGGCAGGCAGACGTTCACCGAAATGGTACGTCTGAAAGGCTACATGGTCTATGATGCCGAGAAACTGGCGGACAAATGCGGCATGGAATACGGCTCGTTCCGGCGAAAGGTAAAGAAAATGACCGGGTACACGGCTAAGGAATGGGTGATAAAGGAACGGGTAAAGGACGTGGAACACTACCTGTTGAACACAAACCTCACGCTTACCGAAGTGGCGTTCACCACCGGGTTCGCATCGACATCGAACCTGAACGACTTCTGCAAGGCGTATCTTTTAGATACCCCCGGAGAAATACGCAGAAAAGCGCAGGAAACAAGAAAATGCACAGTTACAAGAACGTAATGTGAAAAATCAAGAATAAAACTGATTTTTTATGCCCGTAACTTTGTGCTTCATAAAAGATAAGCACAAGGTTATGGAACATAAGATACCGTTGGAAACATACTTCGCCGGACTGCTTCAAAAAGTGGAATGGCAGATACAGGAATACGAGGACACCGCAGCGGACACGCTGACGCTCTGCCGCCTGTGCGTGGACTACCTGCAAGAGATACTGGGCGAACTCAAAACCTTTATAATCTCCTACCCGTTCGCCAGCACGGAAGAAGAAATACACTTCTTCAAGGAACTGAAACCGCTTTTAGCGAGCAAAATCATCTATTACAATACCGTTTACAAGATAGAGGTGCGCTTCCCCAGCGGCAGCGAGGACGTGCAGCGGGACTACCTGCTGTCGGAAACCGACCGGATTTCAAGGTCGTTCCAGCGGAACTTGGCGTTCTACCAGTACCACCGAACGAAAGCCACCTACTTGGACAGGCAGTATTTCATACGTGGGAAGCCTGACATACAAATCATCGTGGACAGTTTCTATTACGAAACAGACCCACAGTTCAGCACCAGTCACGATTTCAAGGTAGCCAAGATTTTAGCCAACGAACTGCTGGAAATATACCTCACCAACCGTCTGCACGAGCTGGAACGCCGGGAACAGCGCAAGCGGGTGAAGAACGGCTTCATGGGCAGGCTGTTGCGCTGGACGGGGACGAAAAGGGCGTTGGTGGAACTTATCTACGCACTGGACGCCTGCGGCTGTCTGAACAAGGGAACGGTTGATATTAAGGAGATTGTAGCCTACTTTGAATACGTGTTCGACATAGACCTCGGCGACTTCTACCACACCTACATGGAACTAAAAGCCAAGACCAAAGACCGAACGGGCTTCCTCTCCACCCTGAAAGACAGGTTGCTGATGCGCATGAGGGAGCAGGATTAGGCAACCGTGCTTTAACAAAATTTATTTCGCCACAGGTGGGTACATCTGTGGCGTTTTATTTTTCAGGACACCCGAACTTTGCGGCAAATCAATCAGTTACCGTTATGGAAATAATAACATTCGAGTCCAAAGCCTACAAGGAACTGGACAACAAGATTACCGCCATTGCCGACTACATCTTCAACCACATGGAAACGGCAAGGCAAAGCGAGGAAGACATGTGGGTGGACAGCTACGAGGTCTGCACGTTCCTGAAAATAAGCGAAAAGACCCTGCAACGCCTGCGGGTGTCGGGGACTATCGCCTATTCCAACATCAGGGGACGCTACTTCTACAAGGTCAGCGAGATACGCCGGATGCTGGAAGAACGCCTGATAAGGAGCAACAAGGAGAACATCGACAACCTGATAACCAACCACCAGTTGTATGCTAAGGAAAGAGGAAATCTTAGAAAGGACAAGTAACGGGCTGGCGGTGTTCAAACACTACCTGCCCGGAAACTGGCGCATAGGTCGCAACTTCCTTAACCCGCTGTACGAGGACAGCAAGGCTTCCTGCAACATCTACTTCGACCGCCGGGGCGGTATCTACAAGATGAAAGACTTCGGCAACGACAGTTATAGCGGCGACTGTTTCTTCCTCGTGGGGCAGTTAAAGGGGCTGGACTGCAACCGGGCGGCTGACTTCGTGGAGATACTGGAAATCATCGACCGGGACTTGGGTTTGGGGCTGGCTTCCGGCACTCCGGTTTCCGTTCCCCCGGCAACCGTCCGCCGGGCAGTGCCGGACAAACCCGAAGAAACGTCCGAAAAGCCCGTCAAGCCCTACCAGTTCCGGGAACAGAAGTTCCCGCTTGCCGAACTGGTGTACTGGCAACAGTACGGCATCACGCCCGAACTGCTGGAACGTTACAAGGTCTGCTCGCTCCGGGAGTATCACAGCGAAACGGCAGAGGGCAAACCGTACACCTACACTTCATCGGTGGCAGAACCCATGTACGGCTACAAGGGCAAACAGCACATCAAGCTGTACCGCCCGTTCTCCACGCCCCGCTTCCTCTACGGCGGCAGCTTCGGCGAGAACTACAGTTTCGGGCTGGAACAACTGCCAGCCAAAGGCGACACGCTATTCATCACGGGCGGCGAGAAAGACGTGCTTTCGCTGGCGGCGCACGGTTTTCACGCTATCTGCTTCAACAGCGAAACGGTGACTATCCCTCCCACGCTGGTCTATCGGCTGACGTTCCGCTTCAAGCACATCGTCCTGCTCTTTGACATGGACAAGACGGGCAGGGAAAGTTCATGCAAGCAGGAAAAACTATTGGAAGAATTTGGCGTGAAACGCCTGCTGCTCCCGCTTCCGGGAACGAAAGAGGAAAAGGACATATCCGACTACTTCAAAGCCGGGAACACCCGTGAAGATTTCCTGAAGCTGTTTATCGAATTTTTAGACAACCTGTATAGCGACACATTGATTATGCTAAAATCATGCGAGATAGATTTCAACAACCCGCCCGCCAAAGCACAAGAGATTATTTCGGCGGGTGACGTTCCGCTGGGGACACAAGGCAACCTGTTCGGCATCACCGGGGGCGAGGGAACGGGAAAGAGCAATTATGTAGCCGCAATCGTGGCGGGCTGCATCTGCCCGGCTGGTGCGGAAGTAGATACGCTGGGCATACAGATAACCGCCAACGGCAGGCACAAGGCGGTCTTGCTTTACGATACCGAGCAATCGGAAGTGCAACTGTTCAAGAATGTAAGCAACCTGCTGGCACGTGCCAAACAGCCGGACAAACCCGATGAACTCAAAGCGTTCTGCCTGACGGGTATGTCACGCAAAGAACGCTTGAACGCCATTGTGCAGAGCATGGATAAGTTTTACTACCAGTACGGCGGCATCCAGTTGGTCGTCATTGACGGCATCGCCGACCTTGTTAAGAGTGCCAACGATGAAGCGGAAAGCGTGGCGGTGATAGATGAACTTTATCGGCTGGCTGGCATCTACAACACGTGTATTCTGTGCGTGCTGCATTTCGTCCCCAACGGTTTGAAGCTGCGGGGACATTTGGGCAGCGAGTTGCAGCGCAAGGCGGCTACAATCCTTTCGATAGAGAAAGACGATGAACCCGCCCAGTCGGTGGTGAAAGCCCTGAAAGTAAGGGACGGAAGCCCGCTGGACGTGCCGCTGATGCTCTTTGCATGGGACAAGGAAGCCGGGATGCACGTGTACAAGGGCGAGAAGCCCCGTGAGGAAAAGGAGAAACGCAAGGAAAGGGAACTGGTGAATGTCGCACATGACATCTTCGGGCGGCAGACACGCATCACCTACATAGACCTTTGCGAGCAGTTGCAGCAGGTATTGGACATCAAGGAGCGCACCGCAAAGAGCTATATCCGCTTCATGCGGGAAAGGGACATCATCACCAAAGACACGGCGAACCAAAGCTGTTTTGTCATCGGTTCATATCATCTTCAAAGGAACGCAAGCTGCCCGTAGGCGTATGGGCTGAACTTGTGTATTTTTAGGTGCTTGTGTCCTGCCCTGTTGTGATAACACGGCAGGATTTTTTCTGTTTGCACGTGATTTTTCAGGGTATTTGCTTAACTTTGCAGAAGTTACACGGAAAAGTAACGGCAGTTGGACGGCGGTTGCCGGAATATTGCCTTTATATATAACATATACGTTCGCCGAACGTCCCAAAGTAGAAAACTGGCACTTTTCAAAATGTGGGGATATTCAGCGCAGGATATGCTATGCGTTTGTCATAGCGTGGCTGCACTGTTTCCACATTTGGGTATGCCAGTACCTCTACTTTGAAACAGCGTCATGCCACGCTTTCTTTTTTGGGGTTGCGGCTAACGTGCCAAGACAGTAGGGATTTATATCACTTTAATACCTGACAATATGGAACAAATCAAAGCGCACATCGCCGTATCGCTGGACGGGCATACCGCCACGCCGGACTATGAACTGGACTGGATGCCCCGTGAGGTCAAGGAACTGGCGGCAAGGGAACACGCCGCCGCAAGCTGCCTGCTTATGGGGGCGAACACCTACAACTACATCTTTGAACACTGGGGCGGGTGGCCGCACAAAAGCAAACGGTCTTTTGTGGTGTCACACTACGACACCAACGTTACACCGGACTGCGGGGTGGAGTTCCTGACCGAAGAACCGCTGCAAAGGGTCTATGAACTGAAACAGGAAACCGACATGCTGGTGGTGGGTGGCGGCAAGCTGCTTACTTCATTGATTAAAGCCGGACTGCTGGACAGCCTGACAATCTACACCGTCCCGGTCATGGCGGGCAAAGGCATCGGTTTTGTCGGGGAAACATCCGGCTCGCTGTGGAAGCTCTCGGAAAGCAGGGTGCTGGATAACGGGGTGGTCTGTTCGACCTACCTGTTTGGCGGGAACATATAAAAAATGCGCCCGGTTTCCCTCCGGGCGCAACCACTAAAATTTCAATTATTATAAGCTGTAAAACCTATCACAATGAAATTTCAGCGGCAAAGATAGGCTATTTCTTCGGTTTCGCTTTCTTTTCGGGGAATGAAAAACCGACATTGAACTGCTCGTCCAGTACCAGCGAAGCATCGAAAGCCTTGCCGTTCTTGCCCTTGAAGCCCTTGATTAGCCCGGTCTTGCGTTTAGTCACCAGCTCGACAATCTGCTTGTCGGAAAGCTGCTTGTCGCACTTGTTGCGGAATATGGTAAGCGTGCAGTCCACGTTGGAACACTTCGCCACTTTCGGGTAGAACAGGATGCGCCCGCTGCCGCATTTCGGGCAGGGGCAGGTTTCTCCGGTAGCGACAGATAGCTGCACCGATAGCAATTCGGCGGTGATTTGGCGTGTGTACACCTCGATACCTTTCCGAAACGTGTCGGCATCCATGCTGCCCGCTTCTATCTTGGCAAGGGCGGTTTCCCACATGCCCGTCATTTCGACATCGGCAATCTTCTTGTCCTTGACAATCCCATAAACGGCAAGCCCCTTGTCGGTAGGCACAAGGTTCTTCTTCTCACGCACGATGTACTGGCGGGCGAACAGCGTTTCGATAATCGCCGCACGGGTGGCGGGCGTGCCTATCCCGACATCTTTCAGGCTGGCTTTCAGTTCGGCATCTTCCAGTTCCCTGCCTGCGTTCTCCATTGCCGCCAACAGGCTGCTTTCCGTGTGCAGCGGTTTCGGCTTGGTCTGCTTTTCGAGCAGATCCACGCCGGAGAGTGGCAAATATTCTCCCTCTTGGAGTGGCGGCAGGCTGGCGGCTTCTTCATCCCCGCCCGTTTCCGGCTCGCCGAACACGGCACGCCACCCGGCTTCTTTCATCACAGACCCTTTCACCGTAAAGTCGGTATCTCCCCCTGACAGCAAGGCGGTGGTAACGTCTTTCACGCACTTGCCCGAAAAGGCTTCCAGCATACGCCCGGCTACCAGCTCGTAAACCGCCCGCTCGTCTTTGGAAAGTTCGCCGGGCAGGTTCTCGGTAATGATTAAGGCGTGGTGGTCGGTCACTTTGCCGTCATTCACGCTGCGGCGGTTCAGGGGTGTGCCGTCCAGCCCGGCGGCATACCCGGCAAAGCGGGAGTATTGCCCCAGCAGGGCGACACGTTCCGGCATTTCATCGAAAACGTCCTCCGGGATATAGCGGCTTCCGGTTCGGGGATAGGACATCACTTTCTTTTCATACAGGCTTTGCGCTATGGAAAGCGTCTTGTCAGCCGAGAAGTTCAGCTTCGTGTTCGCTTCCTTTTGCAGCGTGGTAAGGTCGTACAAAAGCGGCGGTTCTTGGCAGGCTTCTTTCCTCTCAACGGATTTAACCACAAGTTGCCCGGCATCCTTTACCCGTTGCAGGGCGGCTATGGCTTCGGGCTGCTGTTCCCACTTGGCGGTCGATTGGGCGGTAAAATTTATTCCCCCGCTGGCGGTCACCGCTTTGAGTTGCCAAAACTTGGCGGGTACGAAATTCCTGTTCTCCAAATAGCGGCCGCATATCATCACGAGCGTGGGTGTCTGTACCCTGCCCAGCGAGAACACCCCCTGCCCGGCAGCTACGCTCAACGCTTGGGTGGCGTTTATCCCTATCAGCCAGTCCGCTTCGCTGCGGGACTTGGCAGAGAGGTAAAGGTTATCGTAACGCTCTCCCGGCTGCAAGTTATCCAGCCCCTCACGGATTGCCTTGTCGGTAAGGCTGCTTATCCACAGGCGCACAAATGGTTTCCGGCAGTTCAGGTAATGGAAGATATAGCGGAAGATTAACTCACCCTCACGCCCGGCATCGGTGGCGACAATAATCCGGTCGCACTGGTCGAACACTTCCTTTATCACTTTCAACTGTTTCAGCACGCCGGGGTCTGCCTTGTACCCTTTCTCCGCTTTCACCTGACGGGGGATTAGCTGGAAATCGGGCGGCAGTATGGGCAGGCTCTCCCTGCGGAAGTTCGCCACGCCGTAGGCTTCCGGCATGGCAAGCTGGATTAAGTGGCCGAACGCCCATGTCACCATATACCCGTTGCCGGAAAGATAACCGTCATTACGCCCGGTCGCACCGATGATGCGGGCGATGTCCTTTGCCACGCTGGGCTTTTCTGCTATCAATGCAATCATAATTCTTTACTTTTTAATGGTGGATATTACATTTTCATTCCTCTGGACTTCTTGGGCTTGTCAGCTTTCAGGCTCTTGTCCTGCGCTTTCTCCTGCTTCTCTTTCTGCTTGGGGGTGGGCTTGTCCTGACCCTGTTTCAACGGCTCTTTGCCCTGCTTGGTGGCTTCGTTGGTCTTGCCCCCGGAATTGACCGCTACCTGCGTCCGGTTCTCGGCGGCGGGGGTAACGTCTTTCGGCTGCACCTTGTCGTGGGATTTGCCCTGTGCGCCGGGCTGTACATGACCGTTGAACTCAACGCCCTTGCCGTCCTTTAGCCCGGCTACCTGCTGTTCTGCGGGCTGCTGCCCCTGCTGCAAGAACTGGACGGCGGCACGGGGCAGGAACTCCAAGCCACGCTCCACCGCACTGACCTGCAAATAGGCACTGCGCTTCGTGCCGTCCCTGAATTGCAGGTTTTCCATTTTCACCGCTTGCCCGGCTTCAAAGGCGGCTTTCTGTTCCGGGCTGACTTGCACGTTACAGATTGTATCGGGGCATTTCCATTTGTCAGCCCGCATGTATTCCAGTTCGTGCGTGTACCTGTCCCGGCTGACAAACACGGGGATTTGCTCGCCGCTTTTCGGGTCTTTGATTTCAGCGATGCCGCCCAAGTTGCCAGTGCCTTGCAAGTTGCCCTGTTCCTGCTTGGTGAACCCGTGTTCATGGAACGGGCGTTGCAACAGCTTTTCGTCCTGCTGCACGCCGTGCAGCTTGGGTACTACCGTGCCGTCCTTTGCCTGATAGAAAGAGAGCTTGACATCGGTAGGTTTGAGGTAGAAGCCGCCCACCGTCCCCGAAACGGTGTAGGTATTTCGGGACTTGTAGCCACGCATCACCCGGTCGAAGTCCTTCGTGTTTTTCAGGGTGTCGGCGGTGATGCCGACTTTTTTCAGGTTCTCCCAGTCGATTTTTGCCGGGTCGAAGCGGTAACCCTGCTTGAACTCGTGGAAGTCGGGCTTCGGAACTCGAAGCATTTCAGCCCGCTTGTCGCCCTCCGGTGTAGGGTTGCGGTGGTTTTCCTCGATTGCCTTTGCGTCCCGCTCCGCTTCGGAAGCCTTGACGCTGAACAGTTCCAGCCCGGAAGTGTCCTGATACTTGCGGTAGAAGTTGGAAATGAAGTTGCTGAACACATCGCTGTTCTTGTCCACCTGCATGAACTCGCCGCCATGTGTCGGCGGCACGGTCTGCAAGTTGCCCTCCTTGTCGATACCCTTGACGGCACTCACTTTGCCCTGCTGTTTATCCAAGACCAGCAGCACGTCTTTTTCCTGCCCCTCTGCGGGCGGGGTCATTCTGTTTGCCATAAATAATTGAAATTTTAGCGGTTACGGGAATAGTCCCGCCCAAAGGTAGCGACTAAATATGCTATATTTGGACGGGCGGCAAGGGCTGTCCGAATTTGTCCTGCGGTGTCCCGATTTGTCCGGGTGGGATGAAATTCCGCAACCATTGGTTGCAGAATTGAAAAGGGCATAAAAAAAGAGAGTGAATGATTTCACTCTCTTTCGATGAACCCTTTGTGAACCCTTTGGTCGTTTTTTGAAATAGCTAAAACTCAAGTAATTTGCATATTTTGCAAAAGAAAATCATTCGAGTATGAACCATATGTGAACCCTTTAATGGATTAGCGGGGAACACTGTTTAAGCGTCATCGCGCTTCGTTAGTAATCTGTTATTGCACTCGTTTCAAATCCCCGATAGATTGGAGTGACATTTCTATGTAGGGAATAGTTTTTAGAATATGGATGTTATCTATTGCTTCTTTACCACCCAATGCCAATGCCGATACAAGACATGGAGATTATAGAATAAAAATAATTCATCTTTCTTATTATCAGTCATTTGAATATTTTCTGTTTTTCTCTATTTTTGCCATTTTCTGTTATTCAGTACACTTTGAAATATCATTTTCTTTTGTACCTTTGCATCCGCAAAAAACAAAAGAAAATCAACTATTTAGTGTAATTACCCGGTTACGGCACCTAAATCGAGATAAAACCTCTAAACAATGGCAATGTTAGAAAATAAAACGAAAGAAAACCCCAAGCTGGAGCAAAATAAGCTCTCGGACGGTAGAATAAGCCTTTACTTAGAGTATTATTTCCTCCTCAAATTATTAAAAGTAATACTGTCAAAAAGAAATACCTTTTATTCTTACTCTTTTCGCCAGTACTTATATCTTGCAGTCAACAGAAAAAAGTTTAGTACGGTTTGGATATATAGACAAAAAACAGACTAAACTCCAAACATGGAAATTCAGATATTTTTTATACATTTCTCTTATATACAAATGATAGCCGAATTCAATTCATATATGAGTAACATAGACATAGACTTCTTCAAGGAGTTGTGTCTGAAACATGGAGAGTTACGACATTATAAAAAGAATGAGTTTATTCTCCATGAAGGTGATGCCTGTTCTTTCTTCGGGTTTATCTTATCAGGCGTAGTCAAATACAGTTGCACCAACCGGACAGAAAACAAGCCGTATAATGTCGGTTTTTCCTTTCCAAATGAATTTATAGCCGATTATCCCACTTGCTTATATGGCATGAAATCAGAATTGAATATACAGGCGATAATCCCGTGCGAGATTTACATCTGTTCTTCTACATTCTTACAGCAAAAATTCAAGGAAAATAATGAAAACCAACGGATAGCCCGTATCGCAGCCGAACAGATGTTTTTCCAATCATATTCACGTTATTTGGATTTATTCAGATTCACACCGGAAGAGCGTTACCTCCAACTTTTAAAAAAATGCCCTGCAATCCTTCAAATGGTATCACTAAAAGAAATAGCATCCTACCTTAAAATTACACCCATACACATGAGCCGAATCAGACGCAAGCAAAGTTTTGACAACAAAAAATAAACATAGGTTTAGAAATTTACATTATAACAATATTCCAAGAGTATCTTAATCTGCCAAAGAATTCTTCTTTTTATCTTTGTCTTATCTTTGGTTGGTTCAACGAAGAGACAAAATAAAGATTGAATGAGTTAAACAAGAGATTAAAAAAAAGAATATGAAAACAAAAGAAATTCTTGGAATACTTATGCTATTCCTCTGTACATTCAGCTTTATAAGCTGCGACGATGATAATGAACAGACAAATGAATTAACCCCCGAAGCACTTTATCAGACTTCATGGCGTGGAACAGGGCATTGTGAGGCTTGGACAGTACAAAATATGGGGGTCGGTATGCAATTTGTAGATACTCGGAAAGGGAAAGTAAATTGGGAAGGTTACGATGAAATTGATATTACTTATACAATAGAAGGGAAATATATCACATTTAATAGCAATGCTTTATATTTGGGTGGAGCCCCTTGGATTATCAAAAGCTATACCCAAAAACATATAACCATTATACAGAATGAAATTAGTCCAGATAAAGAGAAAGTAGCTACAATTGAATTAGAGAAAATAGATTAAACTGAATCATGGGAACATTAAGTTGCATAAATGTATGCTACAACAGAACAATGAGAACCGTGAGATTTGCAAATTGAGCAAAGAAAGTCATAAATACCTTGTAAATAAAGGAAAAAATGCAGATTCATCTAATATTCCTTTATGTGCTATTATCGGGCTGGTCTATGGGCTGAAACACAAGGAAAAGAGATTCACCTTGTTCTTTTGTATAGGATTGGTTATTGGGTTAGGATGAGCAATTTATATGCTACTGCTAATAAGGTCAATGTAAATCAAAGGAATATGAAACTGAAATATATATTGAATGCTATACTATTTGTTTTGGCATTATCTTTTTTGTCTATGTGTATATTTAAGACTACAGAGTTAAGTTTAAAATGTATGCAATTTGCTGTATCTATCTCTTGTATAGGAGCAATGTTTTCTACAAAAAGATATAGATACATATTTGCATCTATTGCTTTAATCATTATAGGAATATCTTTTTCACTTTAAATGTCCATAATAACGATAATGATTTGATTATTGAATGGTATAATAATAGTCCAGTCTACAGATAGCGACTAAAAACGGGGGCAAGGGATGCCCGAATTTGTCCTGCGGAGCTTGAAATTATCCGGGTGCGGTAAATCTCCAACTGTTGGTTGGAGATTTAAAACGGGTACAGACCGAAGTTAATCGCTTGCTTTAGACGAGCCATTTGTGAGCCATTTGTATAGTATTGTTTTCGGCTTATAATCAGCATTTTACAAAAATCGCATTATACTTGTGAGCCATTTGTGAAGCGTTTGGCAAGCCTTTGATTGAGTTTCCGTTATTCTTCTATTATCAGGTGACACGACAAAAAGAAAACATCTTCGGCAAAATCTTTGTTATGTTTTTGCAGGTGATTACATAATATACTATCTTTGCATATAGAAACAAAGGACATAAATATGGCTTCATTCAGAAAAGAGATACTTGGGCAGATTGAACGGATAGATACCGGGCGTATATTCACGTTCCGGGATTTGTCGTTTGAAACGGAAAAGACCGCCAATGTTGCGGTGCTACTTTCCGAACAGAGCCGCAAAGGGGTACTGGTACGGGTTGAAAAGGGGGCGTACTACCGTCCCAAGAAATCAGTGCTGGGGCTGGGAAAGCTGCCTGTCTATCAGGATGAACAGTTCCGCTACCTGACTGAAAAACTGAACGGCTATATCACGGGGGCTTACATCTATAACAAAATGGGGCTGACCGAACAGGTAGCCACAACCATAACGATAGCCACTCCTAACCCGGTTCGCCGTTTCCGTTTCAAGAACTTGGATATAGAGTGCGTGAAAGCCTACTGCATGGACTACCCGGATGAAAGCCTTGTCCCGTACTTGCGGCTGCTCGATGCGATAAAGGACATGAAGCGCATACCCGGAACAACCGGGCAGGACATCTACAACCGGGTCAAGAGCCAATATTTCAACGGGTACAGCCTGCCGGAACTGGAAAAAATCGTATCTTTGGCGAAAAGTTACCCGCCACGTGTCAGAAAGGTGGTGGCGGACATACTGGGCGACATCAGACAAACCGTATTGCAAACAGAAATGGCAAAGACCATTCTTCCCACGACACGGTTCAACTTGGATTATAAAACGGCATAGGACAGAAATATGAATTTACATTCGGACAAGGAAGCGTTCAAGGAAATCATCGCACTGGCGGCTGAACATTTCGGCTACGAGCAGTCGCACGTGGAAAAGGATTACTGGGTATCGAAGATACTGCGGGATATTTCCATGTCCGAATATGCGGATAAGACCTACTTCAAAGGCGGAACTTCACTTTCCAAAGCCTACGGGCTGATAGAACGCTTCTCGGAAGATTTGGACTTGTTCGTGTTCACGGGTGACAAAGGTGCGTCCAAGCAGGCTGAAAAGACATTGAACAAGAAACTTTCCAAATATATAGCCGAACTTAACAGTGACATATACAAGGAAGATTTGTCGGAAACGGGCGGTAATTACCGCAAACTGTATTTCTCGTATGACAATGTATTTCAGGGTGTGGGACTAAAAGAGCATTTGGAAGTAGAGATAAAATCCTGTGACCTGCCGGACAAAAAACTGATGTTCTACCCGGCGGACAAGCGGGTTATCAAACCGATTGTGACCGCCTTTCTTGAAAGCATCGGGCAAGAGGAACTGATAAGCACCTACGGGCTGGAAAGTTTTGAAACGCAGTGTATCAACCCCCGAAAGACTATCTGCGACAAGGTTTCAAGGCTGGTAAAGCTGTCTTACAATGAGGATGCAGCCGCACTGTTGGCAAAGCATATCCGTGACGTTTACGACTTGTCGGCACTCTACCACAATCAGGAATATAACGATTACCTACATTCGGAAGATTTCTTGGATGCCATGTACCGGGTGACGATAGAGGACGGACTAAATAAAAACTCCCGTTCGCACTTGTCGCTGGCTGATGCACCGATATTCAAGGATGCCGAAGCGGTCATGGCGTTACCCGAAGTGGCTACGGCGTACACTACCGATTTGAAGAAACTGACTTTCGACAAAAGCAAGATGCCGCCGATAGGCAAGGCTGTGGAAGCATTGAAGAACCTGCACGAAATATTAGTGCGTTTTGAAGCCTACCGCACCAAAAAGCAAAATGAAGAACAACCGTAAAGCTACATCGGCTGTTCTTCACTCCATACATTATTATATATAGCTATTCTTCCTCCTTAATCAAGTGGCATAACTCCGGGTCGTTCTTAATCCGGGTTATCTCGTCCTCGACTATCTGCCTGACTTCCTGACGGATGCGGTCATAGTTGGCTTGTATCTCCTCCTGCATCCGGTCGTTGCCGTCCTTGTCGGTGAAGTCGATAATCTGCGGCAACTTCACGTAATGGGCGGTTTCCCGCTTCACCTTTTCGTTGTCCACCACGATTTCGCAGTGGAAAATCTTCTGCTCTATCCGTTCATCGAAGTTGTCCGCCACAGCACCCACGAACATACCTTGCGTGAGGTTGGATATTTTGCTGGCGGGTATCAGGCTGTCCATTTGGGTGCTTATCGAGGTGGATTTTTCCCGTTGGTTTATCGTCATGCTCTGCCGTTTCTGCAACACCTTTCCGAAACGCTCGGAAAGGATTTTCGCCGTTTCACCGACTACTTGACCGCTGAACACGTTACCCACAGTATTTTGGATAACCCGGCTTTCCTTGTCCCCGTAATCACGGGTAAGCTGGCTGTAATCCTGAAAGCCTAACAGAACCGCAACCTTGTTGCTTCGGGCGGTGGCAATCAAATTATCCAACCCCCGAAAATATATAGTTGGTAATTCATCTATTATCACCGAACTTTTAAGCTGACCTTTCTTGTTTATCAGCTTCACGATACGGGAATTATATAATCCCAGTGCTGCCGAGTAGATATTTTGGCGGTCAGGATTGTTGCCGACAACCAGTATTTTAGGCTCTTTCGGGTTGTTGATGTCAAGTGAAAAATCATCGCCCGTCATTACCCAGTAAAGGGCGGGTGAAATCATCCTTGAAAGCGGGATTTTTGCACTGGCAATCTGCCCCTGCAACTGTTCAACTGCCGAACTTTCCCAAGCGTCCACGAACGGGGAAAGGTAATTTTCCAGTTCGGGATAACTGCGCAAAATCGTGAATACATCAGCGTATTTCTTGTTCAACAGTTCTATGGCATGGGGAAACGTGCAATACCTGCCGCCTTGATAGATGCGCAAATACCAAATAATGGCTGCAAGCAGGATAATCGGGCTTTCCACGAAGAAGTCGCCCTGCTTGCTTATCCAGCTTCGATTGAGGTTAAGCATAATCGTGTAGCTGGCTTCATAAGCATCCGCAATGTCCGACATGAAGCTGGCGTTTATAGGGTTACATCGGTGGCTCTTGCGTGGGTCGTCAAAGTTGATAACGTAAAATTTCGGCTTGACCTTGTAGCCGTCCAAGTGGTTAAGCAAATGATTGTAAGCGATTTCCGAAAGGTCAGGAAACTTATAATCATACAGGTAGAGCGCAAAACCTTTCTCGATTTGCTGTTTTATGTAATTATTTACTACTGCGTATGACTTCCCGCTGCCCGGCGTTCCTAACACGATACTCGCACGAAAAACGTTTACAACGTTAATATAGCCATTGTTCCACTTCTTCTTATAGTAGAACCGGGTAGGCAAGTTTACAGAGTATTCATTTTCGATAAGCCTTGTTTCCTGCTGGAAACTTTCGTTTTCCGTGTTAAAGACATCATCCATCAGGTTGTTCTTCAACAGCCGGGACATCCATGTACCCGCCATGAGCATACAGATATAGCCCGCCGACAGCGTGGCGATATAAAACACAGTGTCCGCCGTATGTGGCAGCGGAAGTTCCAGCAGCCACCAGTTCAGGAAAAACAACACGACACCCGCCACAAGACTGCAATGTATCTTCGTCCACGTTATCTTTTCCTCTTTCACTCCCTTAGTACCGATGCACGACAGGGCGAGGAACACCACCGAAAAAAGTTTTGTCCAAAGAACGGACGAGAACAGCCCGGTGGTACGCTGGAAGTTCCACAGTATCTTGTCTATCACCTCAAATGTCACTCCCCATTCTTTCAGGGTGGAGTAACAGAACCAGTACACGTTTATTCCCACGAATAGAATACTGACAGCCCGCATAAAGTCCATGACCCTTGCAAGCCCTCTCAAATCATCTTCCTGTTGCATGATTGTAATGTTTTTTAAGTTAGTCGATGCGCCTTGTGCGCTTCTTTTTCTTCTTTCTCTTTTGGCGGGCGGTGTCCTGCGGCTCGTCACCGCCTGATGCACCGCCGCCAAGCAATCCACCGAAAGCACCCAGCACCGAAGCCACACCCGGAACGATATCGGATTTCGGCGTGAAGCCCGGCTGTTCCTGATGCGTGGGCTGGTCTTGCTGTGGTGCTGACAATTCGGACTGGTGCATCTTTCCGGTTTCGCCCGAAAAACGTTCGCCGAACACGTTCGCCGAATACTCCTTGCCCAAGCGTGAACCGTTCAGCACCACCCGGTTGTCATGGTCGATGAACGTAACGCCATAGATGCGCCCGCTGTCATTCTGACGGAATACCACATCAATGCCCTGCTTCTTTAGCTGTCGTTCCAGTTCCTTGCGGCTGCGGGCGGTCTGCATGGCAGTGGCTACAATCTTCCGGGTGCGCTCTTTCAGTTTCCCGTTCTTAATTGCTTCGCCCGATTTCTCCATTCTGCGCTGCACCGCTTCATAACCTACCGACTTGCCGATGCGGGAAGCCTTTACCGGGTTGCCCACCTTTTCGCCCTTGTCGTTCATGGCGGAATAGACAATGCCCTGATAGGGCTTGCCGTTTATCTCGCCTTTGACTTCCTCGGCGCACACGTTGTAAGCGGCAAGCAAAGCCTTGTACTCCCCGAACGACTGGAAGCGGTAGCCATAGCAAGCCGCTTTCACGGTGTTGCCGATTTGGTGCTTCACGTCCCCGGCGGCATAGTCCACCTTTTTAAGTTCGGGGCGTTCGGCACGTTCCTTTCGTTCTGCCGGGTGCAGGTTGTATTTCTGCTCCAGTTCACGGGTGATTTGCTTGCTGCGCCGATGCTCGAACTTGTCATTCAGCGGCTTGCCGTTCTCGTCCACCCGCAACCCCACGATGTGGATATGGTGGCGGTCGATGTCGGTATGCTTGTACACCAGATAAGGCTGGTCGCCATAGCCCAACTTCCGCATATACTCTTTGGCGATGTCGGAAAGCTGCCGGTCGGTCAGCACGTCTTCCGGGTGCGGGTTTATGGAAATATGAAGTATCGGCTTCTTGGTGGATAGCTGGACGGGCATCTGCATTTCAAAGCTGCGCATACACTCGCCGATAGAGAAATTCCCGTCCTCGCCCAACAGCATCCGGTTGGAGAAAAGCACCTTTGCTTCCCCGCTGTCCACCTTGTTTTGGTTGTATGCCAGTGCGCCGAACATATTGCCGCCCGTGCTTATTTTGGCAACCATAGTTCCCTGCACTCGTTTGTCAGGTCGATAACCTGACGGTTCAACACAGCCAGTTCGGTGGTCGCTTTCTCCAGTTTATAGAGAAAAGCCAGTGCCTTTTTCTCCGAAAAGTTACTATTCAGAGCCTTTACCACTTGGTTGTAATTGACCGCAACCGCCCGGAACTGGGCATAAAATTCGGTCAGCCGGGCGCAATATTCTACTGCCGATTTGTCCACTTTCACCACCCGGAACGGCTCGCCGAACAGCCGGGCGGCGATGAAACGGGACTTGCTCGTGACGCCCGACTGCTCCCATTGCGAGAGGAAGCGGGCATTCTCCCGGTCGTTCAGGTAAAGGACATGGCGATGCTTCGCCGGGTCTGCGAGGGCGGGGCGACCGCCCTTGTTGGTTCTTCTTGTTTCCATGCTTCTTTGGATTAAAAAATTACGACTTCGGAGTGATTTTTACCCCCGACAGGGGCAAGGCGTTTTCAGGCACGGAAAACGGTTCTATGTGCCATAGAACACACCTTGCTATTTTCTGACGAAAATCGAAATCCGTCACGGACGGATTGGGGTTAGCGTGGAACGGTAAGCCCAGCCATTCACCAGCCCTGTTTTACACCTGCGCCCCCTGCGGTTCGTTACTCCGCTGCAAAGTAACGGTGATTTATAATGCTGTAAAATAGGTGGTTGGTGGACAAAA
>ENA-USUA01000557-USUA01000557.1-human-gut-metagenome-genome-assembly--contig:-NODE-557-length-22005-cov-4.992749_pt1 | contig 22005 bp, 24 predicted proteins | sample MGYA00250057_ERZ773390 | MGnify/ENA primary metagenome ERZ773390 (study PRJEB29103, sample SAMN06111941) | human gut metagenome | biome: human gut; feature: ankylosing spondylitis patient; material...
AGTGCGCATCTTTGGCACGTTAGTGCCTTTTTATGTAACAGGGAATTCCTCGGAATTTCCTGTTACATAAAAAAGAGGTTCATCTCCACATAATCGGAAATGAACCTCTTTCTTTTCTGTTTTTCAGGTCTTACGCCTCCGGTTTTTCAACCTGAACGATCGCCTGTTTCTGCATCGGGATACGGCAGTTCTTATTGTTGCCAAACTCAACGATAACGGTATCGTCTGTCATATCAATGATCACTCCGTAGAATCCGCTGGATGTCAGCACGCTGTCACCGACTGCGATGCTTGCCATCAGTTCCTGCATTTTTTTCTTTTCCTTCTGCTGCGGTCTGATCGCAATGAAGTACATGAAAGCAAAGATTAAAACAATATATCCAATCCAAAATGCCGGGCTGTTAGTCATATCCGTTGCACCTCCTTTTCTTATACCTTGTCTTTATAGTTCCCTGTCACGCCCTCCAACTTTTTCTCTTTGTACTCGGCGTAGCAGTGGTTCTCGATAGCTTCCCTGATCTCCGTCATCATCGTGTTGTAGAAGTAAAGATTGTGGAGCACGCATAAGCGCATTCCGAGCATCTCTTTTGCCTTCAGGAGATGGCGGATATAGGCCCTGCTGTATGAGCGGCAGGCCGGACACTGGCATCCCTCTTCGATGGGGCGCATATCCTTTGAAAACTGCTCATTAAACAGGTTGATCTTTCCGTGGTTTGTATATACATGACCATGACGGCCATTTCTTGTCGGGTAAACACAGTCGAAGAAATCGACGCCGCGGTCCACCGCCTCAAGGATGTTCGCCGGGGTTCCGACGCCCATCAGATAAGTCGGTTTCTCTTCCGGGAGATGCGGAACCACCGCATCGAGGATACGGTACATCTCCTCGTGACTCTCACCGACCGCAAGTCCGCCGACCGCGTAGCCGTCGCAGTTCATCTTCGAGATCGTATCCGCATGCGCGATCCGGATATCCTCGAAGGTTCCGCCCTGATTGATGCCGAACAGAAGCTGTTCCTTATTGACGGTATCCGGCAGGGAATTTAATCTCGCCATCTCCGCCTGGCATCTCGCCAGCCACCTTGTAGTTCTCGCGACAGAATTCTCCATGTATTCTCTGGTACACGGATGCGGAGCGCACTCATCGAATGCCATCGCGATCGTGGAGCCAAGGTTTGACTGGATCTGCATGCTCTCCTCCGGTCCCATGAAAATCTTATGACCATCGATATGGGAGTTGAAGTACACGCCTTCTTCTTTGATCTTTCTGAGTCCGGCGAGGGAAAATACCTGAAAGCCGCCGGAATCGGTGAGGATCGGACGGTCCCAGTTCATAAACCTGTGGAGCCCGCCGAGCTCTTTAATCAGCTTGTCGCCGGTCCGGACATGAAGATGGTAGGTGTTGGAAAGCTCCACCTGTGTCCCGATCCCACGAAGGTCATCGGTGGACACAGCGCCCTTGATCGCGGCGACAGTTCCTACATTCATGAATACCGGCGTGTGGATCGTGCCGTGGACTGTCTCTACGTCAGCCCGTTTGGCACGTCCGTCTTTTGCCAGAATCTTATATTTCATATTTCTCTTGCCTTATCGTTATTTTCGAAACGACGTTCTTCCGGTTATTTTCCGGATTTCTTCGCTTCCTTTGCTGCCTTCTCAGCATCCTTCTTTGCCTGTTTTTCAACCGCATCCTTCTTCTGCTTCTTTGTGGTCATTACATACCACATAGCGCCTGTCAGGCATACGGAAGAGTAGGTACCACAGATGATACCTGCCATTAACGGGAGTGCGAACTCACGGATGGAGGATACGCCCATGATGAACAGGACAAATACCATGACAAAGGTCGTCAGGGATGTATTGATGCTTCGTGTGAAGGTCTGGGTGATACTTGTATTTACGATATCAACGGTGGATGCCTTCGGTCCCATGAGCTTAATGTTCTCACGGATACGGTCGAAGATAACGATCGTCGCGTTGATGGAGTATCCGACGATGGTAAGCAGGCAGGCGATCGCTGTGGAACCAACGGACCACTTTGCGAGGGCGTAGCATGCAACTACAACCAATACATCATGGACAAGGGCTAAAACAGCACTTGCAGCGAAACGGATATCCTTGAATCGTACCCAGATATAGAGAAGCATAAATACGGTAGCGATCGCTGTAGCCATAACCGCGTCGCGCTTCATCTCAGCACTTACCGCACCGGAGATGCTCTCTGCGGTGATCTTGGACTCGTCAACGCCGAAGTTCTCAACAAGTGCCTCGTCTAATGCCTGACGCTCTTCCACGCTTAAGGTTCTTGTCTTGATGATCACCTCGTTTGTTCCCGCAACCTTCTGTGTCTGCGTATCCGCACTGTTTGTGATGGATTCGACTACCGGAACGACCTCGCTTGAGATTCTCTCCAGAGACATATCCTCATTGAAGGTCACGCTTGTGGAGGTACCGCCCTGGAAGTCAAGGGAGTAGTTGAACGCGTTTCCGATGGAGGACTTGTTCATTACCATTCCCGCAACGCCTGCGAGGATCATAACAGCAGAGATGATAAAGCAGATATTTCTCTTTCCGAGGAAATTGAGCGCCTTCTTCTCTTTTCTGATGCCGTAGAACTTCTGATCCTGGAATCCAAGGTTATACAGGGTGTTCAGTGTGAACTTTGTAACGAAAAGTGCTGTGAACATGGAAAGAACGATACCAAGGGCAAGTGTTGTAGCGAAGCCCTTAACTGTACCGGAGCCTCTCCAGTAAAGAACAGCCGCTGCGATCAGTGTTGTCACGTTACCATCGACGATGGCGGATAACGCTTTCGCAAAACCTGTCTTGATTGCGGAATGAACGGTCTTTCCGAGACCGATCTCCTCCTTGATACGGGTGAAGATGATGACGTTCGCATCAACCGCCATACCGATGGAAAGGATGATACCGGCAATACCCGGAAGTGTTAATGTAACCTCAAAGGCCGCGAGCAGGATCAGCATCAATGCCACATAGAGGCAGAGTGCAAGGGATGCCGCAAGACCCGGGATGAGGTAAACTACGATCATGAATACGCATACGATTCCGAAACCGATCGCGCCGGCCTTTAAGCTTGTCGTGATCGCTTCCTGACCAAGTTTCGCGCCTACCACGTTGGAACGGAGTTCCTCCAGTTCCAGGGAAAGGGAACCGATACGGATCGTGGACGCAAGATTCTCAGCCTCTTCATAGGAAGTCATGCCGGAGATAGAGGCCTGTCCGCCTGTGATCGCCTGCTGTACGGTCGGGTTAGAGTACATCACATTATCGTAAACGATCGCGATCTTCTTGCCGACGTTCGCTGCAGTCACATCTGCGAATTTCTTAGTACCTTCATCGGTAAATGTAAGCGCTACTTCATAGTTATTGTTTCCTGTCTGCTGGTCTTTATAGATCACAGCTTTCGCAGAAGCTACATCGGTTCCTTCCAGTACAACATTCCAGTTCTCATCATAGAACTGTAAGGATCCCGGCTTACCGAGCTCTTCCAGGATCTTGTTCGCGTCTGTGACACCCGGAATATCAACATTGATACGGTTTCCGCCTTCCTGATAAACCTCTGCCTCAGAGCTGTAGTTCTGTACTCTCTGCTGCAGCTTGTACTGGGTATCGGACATATCCTCGGCGCTCGGATTCTCTTCCTTCGCCTGGTAGGTAATGCTGACGCCGCCTGCCAGATCCAGACCGAGCTTGATTCCGCCATTCTGGGAAGTTACTCCGTTCTCATCGGTGACCAGCTTACTCTTCTGAAGAGTATCATAGCCGAAAAATCCGAAGATACCGAGCACAACGAGCAGTCCCAGGAGGCCGAGCAGTCCCTTTCCTTTGTTGCTCTTCATGATAAAATCTCCTTCTTGATATGATTTCGAGGTTCAAAAGGCTTTTTGTCCCTCTTGATTCCGGAGTCCGCCGTAATCACCGCCTCCGTCATCCTTACAATAACAATCCGGGGTTTTCTTCCCCTGACCGCTATGATCGATTTAGTTGTTTTCCTCGTCCTCCGCTAAAGCAGCACGGATCATAATCGCGCACTCGATACGTTTTTTCTGCATTTCGCAGCCGATATCGTAGGCATCCGTAATGCTGCCGTGGAAGTTGAAGGAATTTGCCGCGCAGCCGCCGCTGCAGTAGAATCTCGCAAAGCAGTTTTTGCATTTTTCTTTCGCGTATACGTTGCAGAGCTTGAATTCATCGCGCACCTTCGTGTTGACCACGCCGGTATCCACGTTTCCAAGCAGGAACTCTTCATTTCCAACGAACTGGTGGCACGGATATAAATCTCCCCAAGGAGTTACCGCAAGATACTCGGTTCCTGAACCACAGCCGGACAGACGTTTCGCAACACACGGTCCCTGACTTAAATCAAGCATGAAGTGGAAGAATTTGAATCCTCTTCCCTCTTTCTGACGCTTTACAAACTCTTTTGCGAGTCTGTCATACTCATCCATGATCTGCGGAAGGTCTTCCTCACGGATGGAGTACGGCTCTTCCGGAGCTGCAACTACCGGCTCCATAGAAAGCTTCTCAAAGCCGAGATCCGCATAGTGGAGGACATCGTTTCCGAAATCCAGGTTGTTTCTTGTGAAGGTTCCGCGGACGAAATAATCCTTCTCGCCGCGTGATTTCGCGAATTTCTGGAATTTCGGAACAATAAGTTCGTAGCTTCCCTTACCATTTCTGAACGGACGCATCCGGTCATTGACCTCCGGACGTCCGTCAAGGCTTAAGACCACGTTGCTCATTTCTTTATTGCAGAACTCCATGATCTCATCGTTTAAGAGTACGCCGTTTGTTGTCAGCGTGAAACGGAATTTCTTATTGTGCTCCTTCTCCTGGGAACGTCCGTATTCCACAAGCTGTTTTACCACGTTCCAGTTCATAAGCGGCTCGCCGCCGAAGAAATCAACCTCAAGGTTGATGCGGTTTCCGGAGTTTGCGATCAGGAAATCCAGTGCCTTCTTTCCGACCTCAAAGCTCATGAGGGCGCGGCGTCCATGGTACTCGCCTTCCTCTGCGAAGCAGTACTTGCAGGCAAGGTTGCAGTCATGGGCAATATGAAGGCAGAGTGCCTTCACGACCGTCTGACGTTTCTTGAAATCGATCACATAATCTTTGTAAATATCCGCAGCGAACAGCTCCTCCGCGTCGATGAGCTCCTGAATATCGGAGAGGGCATCCTCAATATCTTCTGCAGAGTACTTACAGACCAGTGCTTCTCTCACTGCTTTTTTCTGGTCATCCGTGAGAGGCATCGGTTTTTCCATATCCGGGACGATCTTCGCGAGAACCTCCACGGCATCGTAGAGCAGCGCATCCACGGAATGAACCGATCCACTGTTTACGTCCAAAACAATATGGTATCCATTATTTATATACTGATGTATCAAAGCTAACTTTCTCCTACTGTCTTAATTTTCAGGTGACTGTTCCGTCTCTTCCCGATTACAGTCACAATCTGATGGTCTCCTGACTTCTTTCTTACCTGCCCTTTGTTGTCTGTCAGTGGCGGCTTTCCCGGCATCGCTGTCCGGGAAACCCGTCACCGGCAGATTCTTTGATCAGACAAGAAATAGCCCCTACAATCATACGACCGTAGGGGTCTCTTTAAAAACTTCCGTTTATTCGAAGCCCCGCATTAGCGGTTGCTGTTTTCACAGCTCTGGTTTCCTACTGTGCAGGATGTTTTGCACGCAGACTGGCAGGATGTCTGGCATTCGCCGCAGCCGCCCTTCTTCATGCTGTTCTTTAAAGTGTTGGAACTTAAAGTCTTTACATGCTTCATGGTATCATTTCCTCCTGTTCTCTTATCGTGGGCATAATACCCCGAATTTAAATGAAATTATACCATACGATTTTCTATTATGCAACGGATTTTATTGCCGTGATGCAGGAAAATCCGGTACAGAGATCCACTTTTTGTCTGCATAGCATGCCGCAGGCAGCTTCCAAATTGTGTCCGGCAGCCGCAAAGAAAAATATCCGGGGCGCTTTTTTCAGGCAAACAGGCGCACTGGTAACAAGATCAGCCGCGCAATGCATATGCATGGCCTTTCCCCACATATCCTGTATAAAGCAAACGCCCACATCATGATGTCCTCTCAGGATCTTTCTGTACCTGATTTTATGAGTTCCGGAAAGACTCCCGGAGTACATCCTTCAAGAAAGGAGTTTTCTCATGCAGACAAACCCGGTATGGCGCATGGTACGCGCCCTGATCGCAACTTATATCCTCTCCGGAATTCTTCTGGCGATACTGTCCTTCGCCCTTTTTAAGTTCCGCCTCCCGGAAAACCAGGTCAATCTCGCTGTCTGCGCAGTCTATATCCTCTCCTGCTTTTTCGGCGGCATGATCGCCGGAAAAACAATGAGGACCAGGCGTTTTTTCTGGGGCCTGGTCCTCGGAAGCTTATATTTTCTGTTTTTATATCTCATGTCCCTCGCCCAGAAGGACGGTGTCACGGAAGACACCAAAAGACTTCTCTCTGTCCTCGCCATGTGCACATTGAGCGGAATGGCGGGCGGGATGGTGAGCTAACGGTCTCCCACCTTCGTGAGGAGATAAACAACGAGCGCCAGGATCCCCATCACAACGAAGATTCCAAGCATTCCCTTCCACATGATCCCTAAAGCAAGCATTATATTTACATTCATAGTCCAGACCTCCTACATAAAGAATCCAAGGATGATTCCGCCGGCAACTGCAGATGCGACCTGACCGGATACGTTCGCTCCGATAGCATGCATCAGAAGATGGTTTGTTTTGTCCTCCGCAATTCCCATCTTCTCAATGACACGGGCAGACATCGGGAATGCGGAGATTCCTGCTGCTCCGACCATCGGGTTCACTTTGTTCTTGCTGAACAGATTTAAGAATTTCGCAAACACGACGCCGCCGATGGAGTCAAAAATAAAAGCGAAAAGTCCAAGTCCCATGATCATCAGTGTCTGTAAGCTTACGAACTGATCCGCTTTCATGGAGAAAGAGATCGTGATTCCGAGAACAAGTGTGATCAGGTTCGCGAGTGTCGTCTGCGCTGTTTCGGAAAGGCTGTTTAAGCAGCCGCATTCACGGATCAGATTTCCGAACATCAGGAATCCTACAAGAGCAACAGACGCCGGAGCGACAAGTCCTGCGACAAATGTTACAATGATCGGAAAAGCGATTCTTGTGAACCGGCTTACTTTTCCCGGCTCATACGGCATGCGGATCATGCGTTCTTTCTTTGTCGTAACCGCTTTGATCGCCATCGGCTGGATGATCGGCACAAGTGCCATATAGGAATATGCCGCCACCGCGATCGCTCCGATGTAGTTTGACTTCAACACCTGAGATACCAGGATCGAAGTCGGACCATCTGCCGCTCCGATGATTCCGATAGAGGCAGCGTCCTTGATATCAAAGCCGAGAAGTGATGCCATAAAGATCGTAAAAAAGATGCCGAACTGGGATGCTGCACCAAAGAGGAACATCTTCGGGTTCGAAAGCAGCGGTCCAAAGTCGATCATAGCTCCGATACCGATAAAGAGCAGCAGCGGGAAAGCCTCCGACGCCTCAATGCCGGATTCAAAGAGCCACTGGATGATTCCATGAGTCTCACCGGCGCCCTCCATAAACTGGTTTAATACACCGCTGGCCGGGAGATTCACAAGGATCGCACCGAAGCCCATCGGCAGAAGAAGGGCCGGCTCATAATTTTTCTCAATTGCCAGGTAGATCAGTAAAAGCCCTACCACATACATGATGACCTGCTGCCAGGTGATCGATAGTAATCCACTCCATAAAAAGTCCATAAAAACTCCTCCTTGAAAATAGTATGCGCAGGTTTTTCTCTTTCCCTGCCAATGGATTCCATGAAATTTTACAGACCGTCTTTTTTTGCCGCCATATCGGATCGCCCTCGGATCCTCAGAGCAACAAAAAAAGACTTTCTGCAGAAATTTCTCTCTGCAAAAAGTCTCGTTACCATTTTACCGGTATGCACCACCAGACGTTTCCGCCGCGATTGTTGACAGTGCATTTCAACTACTCCCCTTTTGGATAGTTTCATATTAATTGGTTTGAAAAAAATTGTCAAGACCGAAAGCTGTACATTTTTCGCTAATTTTGTCGCGGTTCAGTAACTTCACCGTTCGGGTTTGCTCTCCTGCTCACTTTCTTCGCTCTTCTGCGGCGCATCCAGAATATACAGATGCACCTTGTCAATCCGGTTTCTCTCCACCGTATCCACCACAAACCGGAGATTTCCGCTTGTGACTTCCTCCCCCGCCTGCGGGAGATGGTCTAAAAGGCCGATAATATAGCCGCCGACGGAATCGTAATCTTCTGACTTGAGATCCAGACCAAGCTGGTCGTCGAGATCATCAAGTTTCATGGCACCCTCGATCACATATTCCTTCGGATTGATCTTCCTGATGCTGTCTTCCTCATCCGCATCGTACTCGTCGCGGATCTCTCCGACGATCTCCTCAAGCATATCCTCCAACGTGATAAGCCCGGCCGTCGCGCCATACTCATCAAGAACGATGGCAACGCTGTTCATGGTCTTACGGAGTTCCACCATAAGCTCCGTCGTCTTTTTAAACTCGTAGGTGTAATACGGCTCACGCAGGTAATCCCGCAGCTTAAATTCCTTGTCTTTCGGAATCAGGAACAGGTCCTTGATATTCACGATGCCAATGACATTGTCCGTCGTCTCCTCATAGACCGGATATCTCGTATACTTCTCCTGTCGGAAAATATCCATGATCTCCTGATAGCTGGCATTCACATCGAGGAATGTCATATCGATACGCGGAACCATAATATCCTTCGCGACAGAATCCCCAAAATCGAACACGTTGTAGATCATCTTCTTCTCGTCTGACTCGATCACACCCTCTTCGTGGCTGACCTCCACGATCGTGCGGAGCTCATCCTCTGTGATCGCGTCCTGTTTCTTGTTCGGATCCACATGGATCATCTTTAAAACGCCCTTGGAGAGGACATCAACGACCACGATCAGCGGTGTCAGGACCTGCATGATCAGGTAGATCGGTTTCGCGAACTTGAGTGACAGGGTCTCGGAATAGATCGTCGCGGAAGTCTTCGGTGTGATCTCACCAAAGATCAGGACTAACAGCGTCAAAACGCCGGTTCCGATACCGACATATTTATTTCCAAGCACGTCTGTGACCAGCACAGTCATCAGAGAAGACGCTGAAATATTGACAATATTGTTTCCTATTAAAATTGCGCTGAGCATTTTGGGCTGATTGCTTAAGATCTTCTCCAGCACAACGGCATGGCTGAGTCCCGCCTCCGCGAGATTCCGCACACGGATCTTATTTACCGTCATCATTGCCGTCTCCGCCGATGAGAAAAACGCGGATAACGCCAGAAGTCCAATTACGATCAGTCCCTGCAGGGCTTGCCCTGAATCCAAAAAAATCAACTCCTAAATCTTTATAAATTTGACGCCGCCCGGTTTCTTCCGGAGCTTCGTCCATGTTTTGTCTCCCCGCACGCTCCGCTCTGTGTCCGGACCGGTCGAAGATTTACGAATGATTGTACAATACTCTATATGCCGTGTCAATGGTTTCGGGGCATTTCCGCGGCGTTTTTTTAATGGCAGTTACAGTACACGGGCACTCCATGCCCGCGCACTGTAACAGGATTTTGCCGATGCTTCGCATTCCGAATCGGCAAAATCCGCGGTCATAACGGTATCATACGGAATTTTCAGTTCAGAAAATTCCTACCCATGAAAAGTAACTAATGGCACCGTTCCGTTCGTTCAGGCCTGTGATCTGCGGTCAGCGCGAAAGATCTTAATCATCCTCATTCTTTTCGATCAGACGCATCCCCGCCGTCTCTGTCACCGGCAGAGAGAAGACGATCGCCCCCGCCTTGCTTCCGATCCCGGCTTCCTTCATGATGCTCTGCATGATGCCGTTTTTATCCTTTGTCTTCGTGACCATAAAGATCATCTCTTTCTCCTGAGCAAGGGAAACGCCTAAAAACTTTTCCGCCTTCTCCATTCCCGTTCCCTTCGCATGGATCACGGTTCCGCCGGTAGCGTTGGCCTTTCGCGCCGCGTCCATGATCACATCCGTATAGCCCTGATTTGCGATCACTACAAGAAGCTCGTAGTCTGTTCCTTTCAAGCTGCTTTCCTCCTCTTTCTCAAATCCACGGTCCTCGGTCAAAAAGCGAAGCTGCCGCTTTCCGCCGATGCTGCTCAGGGGAGTCACAAAGGCGATCCCCGTTCCCGGAATATCGATCTTGATCTCCTGTTCCAGGCCCTTTTTTACCTTTTTCCATTCCGCCGCCGTCACTACTGCAAACTGGACGGCCTTTTCCGATGCCTCTAACCCGAAGGCGTCCAGCACCTCCGACGCCGCGGTTCCCCGGCCTAACGTCAGGAATGTGACGGAAATCCCATATTCTTTATAGAAGGCGAGGAATCTCCGGCTCTGGTTCCGGTCGCTGATCGTCGCCATCAAGTATAATTCGCTCATAAAACCTCCTACAATTCAATAATCGCGTCATCATCCAGCAGCTCAAACGCCGCGTATGCCCCGGACTGTCCATGAGCTGCGGACATCCCTTCCTGCACTCCGCGCTTCGCTCTTATTCTCGAAGCCAGCCCCATGACCTGGATCGTGATAAGCGGTGTCATGGCAACCATCGCGACCACACCAAAGGCATCTGTGACAATGTTTCCTCCAAGAGCGGAGCAGGCTCCCTGTGCCATCGGAAGCAGAAACGCTGCCGTCATCGGTCCCGATGCCACGCCGCCGGAGTCGAAGGCGATCGCTGTATAGATCTTCGGCACAAAAAACGAGATTCCCAACGCGATCGCGTATCCCGGAATGAGAAACCACAGGATCGAGATCCCTGTAAGTACCCGCACCATCGCAAGTCCGAGAGAAACCGCAACACCCAGGGAAAGTCCCATTCCCATGGCCTTCGAGGAGATCGCTCCGTCCGTAATCTCCTCAACCTGTTTATTGAGAACGTACACGGCCGGCTCTGCCTTTACGATGAAGTATCCCATGATCATTGCGATGGGAACAAGAAACAGCGGGTGGGCAGACTTCGCAAGCACCTGTCCGAGATAATTTCCCGCCGGCATGAAGCCCACGTTCACTCCCGTAAGAAAAAGCACCAGCCCCGCATATGTATAGACGAGACCGATCGCGATCTTCTTTAATTTTCTTATTGTTAATTTTAACATGAAAATCTGGAAAATCATGAAAAATAAGATAATAGGCAGTAAGGAGACCGCGATCTCCTTCATGTAGGCTGGAAGTTCCCTCGCAAAGAGCAGGAACAGTTCTTTTGAATCACCGATCTCCGGGATCACCGGCGGTGTGTAGGCGCTGCTGTCCGCCTTGAAGATCATGCTTAAGATCATGACTGCGAGGATCGGTCCGATGGAGCAGAGCGCTACGAGACCGAAGCTGTCGTCCGCCGCGTGGCGGTCGCTTCGCGTTGCAGAGATTCCGACACCGAGAGCCATGATAAACGGCACAGTCATCGGTCCCGTCGTAACGCCGCCGGAGTCAAAGGCCACGCTTAAAAAAGCCTTCGGCACGAACATCGCCAGTACAAACACCACGCCGTAAAAGACAAGCAGCAGCGGCGGAAGTGCCACGGAGAACAGCATTCGCATCAGTGCCACAACAAGAAATGCGCCGACTCCGCATGCTACGGACAAGATCAGCGTCATGTTCGGCACAGCCGGAACCTGATTCGCCAGAACCTGAAGATCCGGCTCCGAGATCGTAATGATGAAGCCTAAGAGAAAGGACAGCCCGATCACCACCGGAAGCTTCCTGCTCTTCGTCAGGCACGTTCCCACTCGCTCGCCCATCGGTGACATGGCAAGCTCTGCGCCAAGTGTAAAAAGCATCATTCCCGCAAGCAAAAGGACTGCTCCCAAAAGGAAACAGAGCAGGATGCTGGAGGAGATGGGCGCGATCACAAAGCAGAGCACCAGCACGATCGCAATGATCGGCAGTACCGCCTGCAGCGCCTCATTCCACTTCTCCCGCAGTTTTTTTGTCATTCCCAATATTCCACTCTCCTGTCTTTTTGAGGCGGACATTCCATTCTCTCAAAATCCGCCCTGTTACTTGGTTTCTTTCCACATTCGTGTTCTCTCCGCCAGGTATTTCACGAACAGGGGATGCCGTTACAGGATATGCGGGCTTTCAGCGCCACGATCCTGTAACCGGCGAATTATGTTTAGTATAACATGGGAATTGTGAGAAAAGTATGTTTTGAGAGGTTAAGATTCCGCTAAAAAAAGGCGGGTTTGTTCAGATAATTTACTACTATAAAAAAGATATCAGGCGGTTAAACAGCCCGGAGCTTTCCCTGCCCGCCTGCTCACAGGGGACATCAATAAACGCAAACCGACAATGCTATAAAAAATACCTGTAGGATCGTCATGATCAAAAACAGAGGTGTAATAAATTTATACCATCGCTCAAGCGGGATTCCCATCAGACCGCATTCCAATGAACAGTTCGTTGGCCAGAACATGTCCGAAAAGCCGTCACCAAAACAATATGCCAATACCGCTGTCTGGCGGCTTACGCCTACAATGTCAGCTACAGGTGCCATAATTGGCATAGTGATCGTAGCCTGACTGGAAGAACCATTAATGAAAATATTAATGATGCTCTGCAAAAACAACATTCCAATAGCAGAAATGACTGGATTCCCGATATCCAGAAGAGAAGAAAGGTAGTAAACTATTGTATCGGAAATAAGTGCTTCTTTCATGACAATAAGAATACCCCGGGTAAATCCAATCACAAGGATCGAGGATACTACGCTCTTAGTTGACTCAATAAAAGTAAGACAGATCTCATTCAGACTGCTTCCTCCCACGACTCCCGCCACTACCATCATTGCTAAAAATAATGAAGATATCTCATCGATATACCATCCAAGCATGCTCGTTCCGTAAAGCAGGATCCCTATCGTAGCAAAAAACAAAATCGTACACAATTTGCGGCGAAATGTAAAGTTCACCTCTTTATCATACTGCTTTTTGTCCGATTGTTCCACTTCATCACAGCCATATAAAACTGAAAGTTCAGGATTCTGCTTTACTTTTCTGGCATAGCGCATCACATACCAAATAGATACCATTTCAAATACTGCAAAAATCACGGCGCGATAGGCAACGCCGGAATTCAGCGGTACATCAGCGATGGTCTGGGCAATTCCTACTGAAAACGGGTTTGTCATAGCTGCCGCAAATCCGGTAGCTACGCCAATATAAACGACGGCGCCTCCTACAAGATTGTCATAGCCTAATGCCAGCATTATGCTTGCAAACAACGGCACAAGACCATAGGTTTCTTCAAATATACCCAATGTTGATCCAAGCAGGCCGAACAACAGCATTCCTACAGGTATCAATAATTCGGTACGTTTCCCCATCAATTTAAGCAGCGCAGACACCGCAGCATCCAGTGTACCGTTGTCTTTCAGCACATAAACAAAACCATATGCAAAAACAATAAGAAACAAGATATCCGCAGCACTTACATAGCCACGAGACACCGAAAGAAAAATATCAAAGAAGCCTGGGCGGTTTCCTTCAACAAAATGGAAACTCTCAGGTAATACGATCGTTTTTCCATTTGCTGAATCAATTACCCGATCATATTCTCCTCCAGGAATGATATGCGTCAATCCTACTACGACCAGTAAAATGATCGTTAAAATTACATATGTATGAGGCAATTTCCACCCGATAAATGACTTTTTACACTTTTCAGTCAAGTTTCTTTGCTTTTTTAACATTCCTGTTTTCCTTCAATAAAAACATGTTCTGCTTTCGCATGAATATCAAATGGATGGTGACTCCAGATAACGAGATCCGCATCTTTTCCGCTGACAAGCGCACCTTTTCGATCATCGATACCCAAAATCTCTGCAGGATATGATGTTACTGCGCGCAATGCTTCTGCATCATCCATGCCAAAGCGAACAGCCATAGCGGCATAAATAGGCAAATAATACAGCGGTGTTACATCATGGTCGGCAGTGATGCAGACTTTAACGCCTGCCCTATTGAGGACACCGGCAGTCTCAAAGCTCTTATTCCAAACCTCCTGCTTGCTGCACGGGTTCATGCTTGGACCGACAATCGCCGGAAAACCACTGGCTGCTATATATTCAGCAATCTCAATCCCATCTGTGCAATGGACTATAACGATCCTGATATCGTACTCCTTGGCAATACGGATCGCCGTACAGATATCATCCGAACGGTGAGCGTGAATATGCAGCGGGATTTCTTTCCTCAGAACCATAGCCATATTTTCCTTGCCGGGATCGCATCGGAAATGATCACCATTCTTTTCCGCTTCTTCCTTCTCAAAAAGATATTCCTTCGTATCTTCCAGACACTTACGTAAGTGATAAGCAGTACCCATGCGTGAGGCGAATCCATGCTTAGCTGCCTTCGGGTTTTCTCCAAGGCTGCCTTTCACAGCAGCCTTGCGGGTCACGATCATCTCATCTGCAATCTTACCCGTTAACCGGATAACCGAAGCAACACCTCCGATAACACCATCACTGCCCGGACAAACACAGGCACAGGTTACTCCTGCCCGGACAGATCGTTCCACCGCTCTGTCAAAAGGATACAGACCGTCCAGCACTTCTAACTGAGGGGTAATCGCATCCGAGTAATCGCAACAATCATCACCCACTTCCCCCATACCTTCTTCGCTGATACAAATATGACTGTGAGCATCAATGAAACCTGGCGTTATATATTTTCCCGCCGCATCTATCACTTCTTCATTTTCTTTTGGAGAAATATTGAAATCCACTTCCGTTATTTTCGTATTTTCGATACGAATATCCAATTTTTCAAAATCATTTGTACAAGTAGTAAACAAATATCCGTTTTTAATAAGCATCAATGTTACCTCTAAATATAATATTTTTTCCGATATATGGGAGTTAATAACCAATCATTACAGCAGCCGTCATAAATACAAACTCCATAATAAACAGGATGCCAAACAACGGAGTAATAAATTTATACCATTTGTTAATCGGCACTCCCATCAGACCACAACAAAGAGCGCAGGAAGTCGGCCAGAATATATCTGCGAAGCTGTGTCCCAACTGGTATGCCAATACGGCAATTGAACGGCTCATACCAACCAGCTCGGCTGTTGGTGCCAAAATCGGCATTGTAATCGTTGCCGCACTTGTTGAACCATTGATAAAGAGTTTTACAATGTTCTCAATTATGATCATTCCGTAGGCAGAGAGGTATGTACTTGTATTTTTAAGCAGGCTCACCAGACCGTATACGATCGTATCTGTGATCATGCCCTCTTTCATTAAAATCAAGATTCCTCTGGTAAATCCGACAATTAACATAGAAGAAACCATGCTCTTAGTAGACTCAATAAATGTCTTACAGATCTCAGTTGCAGAATAACCGCTGATAATACCTGCAACCACCATTGCCATTAAGAAAAATGCTGATATTTCATCTACATACCAGCCCAGATTCAAAATAGCATAGAATAAAAATATAATGACTCCAAAGAAAAGGACTAAACATAACCCCTGACGGATATTCATAGATGCTGTCTGTAATTCATTCAAAGATTTTGCCTTGACTGCATCCAGCTCAGTGCCATAAACCACAGATTTGGTCGGATTTTTTTTGACTTTGCGGGCATAGTACATCACATAAGCAATGGCAATGATCTCTGTGACAGCAAAAATGAGCCATCGGAATCCCATGCCTGAGTAAAGTTCAACACCTGCAATATCCTGTGCAATAGCGATGGTATAAGGATTCGTGGTGCCTGCGGCATATCCGATCGATACGCCCAAAAAGATAACTGCGCCACCTACGACAGCATCATAACCCAGGGCAACAAAGATTCCTACGAAAACCGGAAACAGTCCATAGACTTCCTCATAAATACCCATAGTAGATGCCATTAAACCAAGAATCAGCATTGTGATCGGAATCAATAGCTGGACACAATTGCCAATCTTCCGTACTAAAGTTCCCAGCGCAGCATCCATCGTTCCATTTTGTTGAAATCACAAAGTAATTTTTGACTATCTTTTCAAAAGTTCTTATATGCCGGTATAGCCTATTGTTACAGGCTTTTCCGGCATTTTTCATTGTGGAAGATACTCTCAAATCTTCTTATATCCCCGTATGTTTTTGTGTTCAAAAGTAGTATGTGGAGTAGTAAATTCTCCATTTACTACTATGCAATCAGCCGCTTCATTTCGGTTATTGACGTTTCGGAAGTTGTGTGTGCGTAATAGTTCAGCGTCATATTGATGTTGGAATGTCCCATGATGTACTGCAATGCTTTGGGGTTCATTCCCGCATTTGCTAACGTGGTGCAGAATGTGTGGCGTAAGGTGTGCGGTGTCATTACCTTTGGCAATGCGACCTTTTGCGTTTTGTTGTATTTCCTTACAAGCCCCCGGAACATACTTTCATAGTTGACTGCCACTTTTGGCAAGCCGTTCCGGTTAAGGAACAGAAACTTTGTGTAGCCCTCTAAAATAACAGGCTGTACATATTTCCGTTTATTTAGCACCCGTTGAAATGCTTCCAACACTTTTTCACTCATAGGAATAACCCGGTTGCCGCTTTTCGTCTTAGGTGTTTCCACATAGTAGCCCACGTCTGCAATTTTCAAAAGTTGGTGGTCTACATTGATAAGCTGTTTGTCTAAGTCAATGTCAGCTTCCGTCAGTCCGCAGAGTTCCGAAATGCGAAGCCCTGTCCCTAACAGTATGATAATCTCGTCGTAGTATTTCTGATAGACTTTATCATGCTGTACAAAGGACAGAAAAGCCGCTTCCTGCGTAGGGGATAGAGGTTCCTTTGGTTCCGTATCATCTTCAAGGACTGTGTTCAACTGGAAGTCAAATGGATTTTTACGAATACAATCGTCCTGTATGGCTGTGTAAAAGGCAGCCTTTAAGGAACGCTTGTGGTTGTTGATAGTCTTGAAGCCGTAACCTTTTTCTTTCATGCGTAACGCCCATTCCTTTGCGTCGGAGAGCTTCACATTTTCAATCCGGCAGGCTCCAAGTTTATCCTCCTGCAAAATCCGCATGAGCTGTTTTCGCCCCTGCTTTGTACCATGCCGCACATTTGCCCGGTGGCGTATCTGCTTTGCGTAGAGTTGGCAGACCGTCATTTTCTTTCCGATATGGTCGATACCGTCGTCAAGGTCTTTTTGGATTTCTTTCTCTTTTTCCCTCAACGCTATATCGTCGCGCTTTCCTGCCGGGGTTTTGTCCGTAGGCACTAACTTCCAAGAATAAACAAACTGCGGTTTCCCAAAGGTATCTATATATTTGTAGGCATATCTCCCGTCTTTTCTCTGGCTCTCTCCGGTGCGGAGAATACGATTTTTATTATCCCGTCTTTTTTCCGACATCGTTATGCTCCTTTCCATAATGGAAAGAGCCTTGATATGCTTGACTACATTGTACCACATTCAAGGCTCGATTTCACTATCAGATTGCGTCCACCGTATCAATCATTTTTTCAAACTGCTTACGCTTAATCTGAATACGGTTTCCGTTCATCATTACCCAGTCCGGGACGGGATTTTCTTCTGCCAGTTTCCGCAGCTTGCTTTCTCCGATACGGAAATATTTTGCTGCTTCTTCTATGGTAAGAGTGTACTTTTCCCAAATCGGCACGTCGTTATTGTTCAATTTGTCGTCCCCCTTTCTTAATGGGTCAAAAATCAATCTGTAACATAGGCTTTAATCGGACGGCTATTAGCGTAACCTCATGGGACTTGCACCCCTCCGGCGGTCTGCCGAAGCCCTACCCATTGCCTGCGACGCTTCTAACGCTCGGACTATGGCTGTAAGGAAGTATCATTATGTATTCTGTGCGTTATCGCCCGCAGGCTGCTATCCCTGCTTTACGGTGTGGTATTTCTCGCTCGCTTTTCTGTTAAGAGAAAGGTCATGGCGTACCCGCCGCATGGCTCGGCACAAAAGGAACGTATCCGATTTGCCTTATGCTGCGTCGCCGTTCTATTGCGCCGCTTTCTTTATCAAAGAGCAGGGGGCTGTCTTGCGGTATGGAACGGAAAAGGGGAAAGAAGCGTTCCAATATCGCGTAGGTTATTCAGCCCGAAAAGTGAGGATAGCCCTCATCAGTCTTGCTTGCAGCCGTTCCCGAATATCCTCGTCAACGCCATAATAGACATTGCCGCGCTCGTCGTAGAGCTTCCGCATGGAAAGACTTGCTATGTAGCCGCTGAAATGCTGCAAGACCATTTTCATAGCGTCCGGGTCGCCTTTGCTCGCCGCCAAAATAACGGGATAGGGAACAAGGGCATTTTCCGGGTAGTCGTTTTGATTACCATTCGTTCCATTCATCAGCGTGTTCCTCCAAATATTTCTTTAACAGTTCAAAAGAGCTTGTCCGTCTGTACTGTATCGTGCTGCGCGACGTATTGAACATTTTTCCGATTTCCACGTCAGTCATGCCCTCGAAATAGTACAGAAGTATAGCAGTTCTCTTTTCTTCCGGCAGGGTGCGTATTGCTTCAAGCAATAACTTCGGGGTTATTTCTTTTCCTGCCATTTGATAAGTCGGCTCGGCTGTTTCAGCTTGAAAATATTTATCCGTAGTGTAAAGCTGCCGTTCCTCATGCAAGGCAAGGTCACAAAAAGAAACTTCCCGTTTCCTGCGTCGCCGGATTTCATCATGGGCGTTACAGGCTTCGTTGTGTAGCACCCGTTTACAGAAACTTTGAAAGACACATTGCTTCTGAAATTCTCTGCGATTAGGTTCCATGTAATCACCTCCTTTCTGCCGAAAGGCGGTAGTACCTCCCCTTTTCGCGGGATAATACAGACGACTTTTTTAAACGCCGGACGAAAGCGAAAATTTCTTTGAAAAATCTTCTGTAAAATGCAAAATGCGCCCATCTGCAAGGCGCAGACCGACGCATAGGAAATAACAGCAGTATTTAATTGATTTGATAGTTCATCTGTATAGTCGGACTTGTCCGGTGGGGGAGCTATACTTTTTTTAATGAATGTAACCTATGTATGCTGTATAGCAACAAAGAAATCCCCATAGCGGCAGCCCTCCTAAATGCCGCTAATTTATGTTAGCAGTAGACAAAAAGAAGCGGCGGCTCTAAAAATTAAAGCCACCGCTTCAAATGCGCGTGAAAATATGTCTGCGCTACGACGGCTTTTTTTCTTTTGCTGTCGTAGCGTAGAATTAGGAAGTGTGCATAAAAGACACTATTTTTTCAGTAGTGAGGAATCCAAATTACCAAAACTTGTTACTCCACACCGAATAAAACCTACCATATCAAGCTATTTGAATCAGAGTTCAATTCTTGCTTTTGATGGTTTATCTTCACAATAGATAACTTTAATCGTTGTTCCCTTGTCAGGAATTTTGTTTCCTGCGCCAATCCATTTTTGGCAGGTGTAATCTTTGACGCCTATCGTGTATTTGACCTTGATAATATGTGGAAAAGCTGCACCATCCATAGCATGGGTACGGACAGGTTTACGATTTACTTTTAACCACCATTGTTTTGTAACTGAAATTACAGTTCCTGTTGTTTCCTTTTCCATAAGTTATACCTCCGATGTTAATTTAGAATGAGTAATTTTCTATTTAGATAGCTACATATTAAAGCAAACTGCCCTTTAATCCTTTTTTGAAAACCAATACAGCCCTTTCGGTTCCCCAAAATGACATTGTGACAAGGCGATAGCTTTCATTTTCCATTTCCTCTATTTTGGCATTGATTTTCACTGTCGCATTTTCAATAGTAATTTCTTCTAATAATTCTGTCCTATACATCATATCTTTACCTCCATAATTATTAAATAGATGATACATATTTTCGGTTCAATCTTTTTGGTATTTACCAACCTTTTTTTCTAACTGCTTTTTTCTTCTTACCAACAGTCAATGTACCGGGTTCTTTCTTTTTATTTGCAAGAATAATCATAGAAATCAAGAAAGTCAAAACTATTGTAATGAAAGCGGGGAAAATGTGATAAGTATAACCATATTCCGCACCACAAGTAGGGTCTACTAAAATCATGCTTGCTTTAATCGGATAATAATTTAACAGTGTTCCTTCAAAAGTTCCGAAATATCCATACACAAATGCTAACGCAACCCCACCCAAAAAATTGTTTACCGAACAACAGAATAGTAAAATAATCGGCAAAACTGAAATGTAAATTCCTAAATTTGCTCCGGTAACACGAATAAACATATTGAGCAGATTGCCAAAATGCACTCCTGGAAATCCAGCAATAACATTGATTACTAATGCTAGCACGCATCCTATAAAGCTAAAGCAGATTGTCAACAACAATAGGACAAGTAGTTTTCCTGAAAGTAACTGTTTATATGAAATAGGAATTGTTGATATATTCTTCATCGTATCGTCTGTATATTCCCTTGTTATAATATAACCTGCTATCAGTGCAATGATAATCGGAAAAAACAAGGTACAGTTACTAATCATAACTTGCTGCATAAAATAGTCAAATGTCCATGTCTGTCCACCGTTGGCTGTGGAATAAAACAGTGACAGCAGCGGCGAAAGCACTGTCATAATAATTCCGGCTTTTATTACAGAATAGCGTTTTAGTTTTAAAAATTCCGTTTTTATTATCTTTCCCATATCATTTACCTCGTCCATTTTTTATAAAAGCGAATGATCAACCACAACGAAAGTATAACAGTAATTGCCAGAATAAAAATTGTATGGAAGGTGGTTGGTACAATCGCATAGGCTTCCGGCAAAAGATTGTCTTTTTGCAAATGATCCATCATTAAGCCGCTTGTCCAGTTCATAACACATATAACTGGGAAAGAATTTAAGAAAGTAATTTTTGCAGCACTTATAGATGTTCCAATCGTCCCCAGTATGCCCCAGTTAAAAATAGAATAAAAAAACGCAAGCAGGTTAGAAAGTAAAAAACTTTTGTTAAAGTAAATAATTAAAAATACAATCGGTAAAGAAGCTGCTACGATAAGAACTCCAAAAATAAGGCTCATAAATATCTTATAAGTCATACCGTAAACCATTCCTACATGAAACAATTTACAAAACAACGCAACAGATAATGTGCTTGTCAGACAAAACGCAATGCTAAAAATAAAGAGCATAGAAATTTTTGCCATAATGAGTTGTGTATTTGTAACAGGAATTGTTCTAAGGTTTTTGGAAGTATCGCAATCTCTTTCTATAAAAAACAAAATAGCGGCAATGATACCAATTAGACATGGAAGCAAAAAAACCAATCCATATCCCAACATCATTGTATAAACATAATCAAATCGGGTTTGAAGATAATGTTCCGTTGTATCTGCACCTGTTCCCGCCTTTGCCATATATGCCAAAATCAACGGAAAAAATAACGATAATGACATCAGTGCGTATAATAATCTTTTTCGCTTTAATTTCCAAAATTCGCATTTGATCAGTTTAAGCAATTCCCTCGCCTCCCGTCACACGCTTGAAGTAATCTTCAAGACTTTCTTCACAAGTATGCGCCTCCGATACCTCCAATCCATTTTCAACAAAGGCAGTTACAATTTTCCCCACAGGTAGATCAAGGTTGTGCAGGCGCAGATTGTGGTCATCCTGTATAGAGAAATGGTTTTCACGGAAATTGCGTTCCAAAATTCTTGCCGCCTGTGCAGTATCAGAGAGCGTAAACCGGATATGCTTACTGCTTTTTTGCTCCAGCTCAGCAAGACTTTCTTCTTCCAGCAATGCACCGTGGTCGATAATTCCAATATCGTCAGCCAGCAAGGAAATCTCCGAAAGAATGTGACTGGAAATCAAAATCGTTTTTCCCTTTGCGTCGCAAAGCTCCCGAATAAAGGAGCGTACTTCTGCAATACCGATGGGATCGAGGCCGTTGATCGGCTCATCCAAAATCAAAAGCTCCGGATC
>ENA-USUA01000569-USUA01000569.1-human-gut-metagenome-genome-assembly--contig:-NODE-569-length-21551-cov-39.259430_pt1 | contig 21551 bp, 15 predicted proteins | sample MGYA00250057_ERZ773390 | MGnify/ENA primary metagenome ERZ773390 (study PRJEB29103, sample SAMN06111941) | human gut metagenome | biome: human gut; feature: ankylosing spondylitis patient; material...
TCTTGCTGGCAAAGCCGAAGAGCCAGTAGCCGGCGGCGAAGGTCGGGATGTGTGCCTGATAGACCCGGCTGACGGGGAAGGTGGACGCGATGCGCTTGTGGCTGCGCTGCATGGCGCTGGCGTCCTCTGTGTAGAAGGGGCTGCCCTGCTGGTTGACCATGATGCCGTCCTCTTTCAGGGCGTTGAAGCAGCTGCCGTAGAACTCCCGGGTGAACAGGCCCTCGGAGGGGCCGAAGGGGTCGGAGGAGTCCACGATGATGAGGTCATATTCCTCCTCGCAGCGGCGGATGTATTTCAGAGCGTTCTCGAAGTAGATGTGGACCCGGCGGTCGTCCATCCGGCAGGCGTTGCCGGGCAGATAGGCGCGGCAGGCCTCCACGACCTGGGGGTCCATCTCCACGAGGTCGATGCGCTCGACCCGGTCGTAGCGGGTCAGCTCCCGCACCACGCCGCCGTCGCCTGCACCGATGACGAGGATGTCTTTTGCCTCCTTGTGGACGGCCATGGGGACATGGACGATCATCTCGTCGTAGATGAACTCGTCCCGCTCGGTGAGCATCACATTGCCGTCCAGCGTCAGCACCCGGCCAAACTCAGGCGTCTCAAAAATGTCGATGCGCTGATAGTCGCTCTGCTTGGAGTAGAGCTGCTTGTTCACCCGGATGCTGTGCTTGACGTCCGGGGTGTGAAATTCCGAAAACCAAAACTCCATCTGCTTCTCCTTATGCCAGAACATTCAGGTGCAGGATGTCCGGGTCTTCCGGGCCGGTCATGCTGCAGCCTTTGGCCTTGGCGTACTCGATATAGTTCAGTATCTCTTTGGTGATGCGCTCGCCGGGGGCCAGGATGGGGATGCCCGGCGGGTAGCACATGACGAACTCGCTGCACACCATGCCCTCGGTCTCCCGGAGGGGCAGGCTCTTTTTGGGGGCGTAGAACGCCTCCTGCGGGCTGGCGGCAACGACGGGGTCGATGTATTCCTGGCTCAGCAGGCCGGCGCCGTCGGTGTGGTAGCGGCGCTTGATCTCGGCCAGTGCGCTCACCAGACGCTCGATCTCCTGCGGGCGGTCGCCGATGGAGAGGTAGGCGAGGATGTTGCCGATGTCGCCGAACTCGATCTGGATGTCGTACTCATCCCGCAGGATGTCGTAGACCTCGATGCCGGCGAGGCCGATGTCCAGCGTGTGGACGCTGAGCTTTGTGGTGTCGAAGTCGAAGACCGAGTTACCGTTGCACAGCTCCTTGCCGAAGGCGTAGTAGCCGCCCACGGCGTTGATCTCTTCGCGGGCGTACTCGGCCATGTCAGCCACCTGATGGAACACCTGCCGGCCCCGCAGCGCGAGGTTCCGCCGGGAGATGTCGAGGCTGGACATGAGCAGATAGCTGCCGGAGGTCGTCTGGGTCAGGTTGATGATCTGGCGCACATAGCCGGGGTGGACGTTGGGGCCGATGAGCAGCAGGCTCGACTGCGTTAAGCTGCCGCCGCTCTTATGCATGGAGACGGACGCCATGTCCGCGCCTGCCGCCATGGCGGAGACGGGCAGACTGCCGCCGCCGAAGTAGAAGTGGGTGCCGTGGGCCTCGTCGGCGAGGCAGAGCATCCCGGCGTCGTGGGCCATCTTGACGATGGCGCGCAGATCAGAGCAGATGCCGTAATAGGTGGGGTTGTTCACCAGCACGGCCACGGCGTTGGGGTGCTCCTTGATGGCTTTTGCCACCTGCTCCCGCTTCATGCCCAGCGAGATGCCGAGGCGCTTGTCCACTTCGGGATTGACATAGACCGGCACTGCGCCGCAGAGCACCAGTGCGTTCAGCACGCTGCGGTGGACGTTGCGGGGGAGAATGATCTCGTCGCCCCGCTTGCAGGCCGTCAGCACCATGCTCTGCACCGAGCTGGTGGTGCCGCCCACCATCAGAAAAGCGTGTGCTGCGCCGAAGGCGTCGGCGGCCAGCTCCTCGGCCTCCCGGATGACCGATACCGGGTGGCAGAGATTGTCCAGCGGTTTCATGCTGTTGACGTCCACGCCCACGCACTGCTGGCCCAGAAAGGCCGTCAACTCCGGGTTGCCCCGGCCGCGCTTGTGGCCCGGCACATCGAAGGGGACCACCCGCATCTGTCGGAACTGCTCCAGAGCCTCGTAGATCGGTGCGCGGCGCTGATCCAGCCGGAACCGTGTACGGTTCTCACTCATGTTTTTTCCTCCGTCCCTGACTCCTGCTGCAAACCATGCGGGCAAACAAAAAAGCACAAGCCCTGCACAGAAATGCAGACTTGCGCTTTGAAAAACCGTTTGAATGCGCGGACAAAGCCTCCGGGGCAAAGACGCCAGAGCCGTATCGCAGCATGATTCATCAGGATTCAAAAGGACGGGATGACGAGAGTCTATATAGCAATTACACTTTTACTACTCTTATTGACCGTTTCACAAGTCTGCGCACGCTCTGCGCAATTTCATGGTTGTAAAGGAACCAACTTATAAAATTTAGAGCTTGGCCGCAAGGTCAAAAGCTGCTTTCGATCAAAAACAGCGGTCTTTGCGGCATGCGATCCAACGCTGTTGCCAACGAATAAAAAGTTGGATCGCTAACGCTCAATCAATAATGGCAGCTTGCGCCGCCGGTCGGCAGTGGACCCGGCTGTCCGTATGGCCTTAGCCCCGATGGGCGGTCCTAGTTAAATTGCTTTGAAAAGACTTCGACACGCTTCGTCTCTCAAAATCGTGTGTGATTTTATCATGCAAAAAGCGATTTGTCAATGATTTGACAGGAAAAAGCTCAAAAAATCTTTCGGGAGTCATATTTACCGTCATCCGGCAGGAAGTGCCGGCGCGGCATAACATAAAAAGAACGGCCCCGGTACGCAGTCTGGACGTATCGGGGCCGTTTTGGTTTGCTTTCAGCGCTTGATGTCGTAGTTCATGTTCATGAGGTTGCGGATGGAGCTGACATCGTCGGTGATGTTGGCATCGCCGTGGATGGTGTGCTTGATGGCGCTGCTTGCCACCGCAAAGTTTATCATGTCCATGGCCTTGTAGTTGTGGAGCATGGCGTAGATGAGGCCGCTGGCGAAGGCGTCGCCGCCGCCCACGCGGTCGAGGATGTTGAAGGTGAACAGCTTGCTCTCGAAGGTGTGGCCGTCATACCACATAAAGGCTTTCAGGCTGTTCTCGCTGCCGCTGTGGGCATAGCGGACGTGGCGGGCGATGCACTTCAGGCTGGGGTAGCGCTCGATGAAATGCTGGAAAATTTCGTCCTGCTGCTCATAGCTGGGCTGCAGAGGCACGCCGTCCTTCCAGTCGCCCTTGGAGTGGTCGTTCTCGTCCTTCCACAGGTGGTAGGGCTCGATGCCCAGCAGCACGTCCACATAGGGCAGGCACTCGGTACAGAAGTCGCGGGCCTCGTCCCAGGTCCAGAGGGTGGAGCGGAAGTTGCCGTCGAAGCTGACGGTCAGGCCCTTCTTCTTGGCCTCCTTGAGCATATCGATGATGAGTCCGCGGCAGTTGGGGGCCAGAGCCGGGGTAATGCCGCTCAGGTGCAGCCAGTCGAAGCCCTCCAGCAGCTCGTCCAGATCGACCTGGGAGAAATCGTACTCGGTGATGGCGCTGTGCTTGCGGTCATAGATGACCTTGGAGGGGCGGATGCCGTAGCCGGTCTCGAGGTAGTATGTACCCAGACGGTTGGAGGGCGTCTCATCCGGCTCGGTGAGGATCATGGGGGTGCAGTGGACGTCGTTGGAGCGCAGCCAGCGCACGGCGCTCTTGCCGAGGCTGTTGTTTGGCACGACGCTGAAGAAGGTGCTGTCCACGCCGAGGTTTGCCAGCGCGAGGGCGATGTTGGCCTCGCTGCCGCCGTAGCTGGCCTCAAAGTTGGTGGCCATGCGGAGCTTTTCGTAGTTCGGCGGGGTCAGGCGCAGCATGATCTCGCCGCAGGTGATGAATTTCGGTCCGGTCGTCTCGTAGCCCAGAATGGGGTTGAAATGTTCCATAACGGTCCTCCTGTTGCTCTTCTCGGGCATTTGAGCCGCCGCCTCTCCTATACCATTCTTGAGACGGGGCGTTTGGTGCTCAGCAGGGCAGCCAGACCCCACATGACGCACATCGTTGTATCCATTATAGTGCTTTCGGAGAGGATTTGCAAGGAAAAGAAAAACACTGTGAGAGAAAATTTGGCAGGATTTTTGTGGATTGTGACGGAAAGCGTATCGGCAGGCCGTCCGGTAGTTTCCCCGCAAATGGGACCCGAAACCCACGGTTTCGCCCCAACGCTTCGCGCCGGGGCCCCACTTCTCTGGACATTTGCTTGGGAAACTCCCCTCCACCTGCCTCTGATAGGTTTATCGGCTGGTCAAATGCCCGTCAAATCAAAGCTGGGCGTATATTCCTCCCGGGCGCTGCTCTTCTGCTGCATATAGCCGGCGGTCAGCCCCAGATCCATGGCATGATTGACCACCCGGCGGTACTCGTAGGTGGTGATGCGCCGCCCGATGCCGTGCTCTGCGGCCTTGAAAAAGGGGGTGTACTGGCTCATGACACTGGGGATGAAGCAGCCGGGGTCGGCCTCGTTCCATGCGGCCATCCGGTCGAGGACGGCAAAACTGTCGTCGATGTGGCCGGGCAGGGCCAGATGCCGCAGGATGACGCCCCTCTGTAAGATGCCCTCGCCGTCGAACACCGGATGGCCCGCCTGCGCCATCATGGCCTCGATGGCGGGCCTGGCCTGGGCGAAGTAGTCCGGCGCAGAGGAAAGCTCGGCGGAGAGGGAAGAGGAGACGTACTTCAAATCGGCCAGCCAGATGTCGATAGAGCCGCGCCACGCCTCCACACTCTCCACCGTCTCGTAGCCGCCGGTGTTGCAGACGATGGGCAGACGCAGCCCCTCGGCCCGGGCGATGTCCAGCGCCGCGATGATCCAGGGCCGCCACTGGCCGGGGGTGACGAGGTTGATGTTGTGGGCGCCCTGCTCCTGTAAGCCGAGGAAAATTTCGGCCAAGTGTTCTATCGTAATCTCTTTGCCCAGTCCCTCGGCGCTGATGGGGTAATTCTGGCAGAAACAACACTTGAGGGTGCAGCCCGAGAAAAACACGGTGCCGCTGCCCCGGGTGCCGCTGATGCAGGGCTCTTCCCAGAAGTGCAGGGCCGCGCGGGCGGCTTTCAGGGTGCCGCCCGCCCCGCAGAAGCCTGTCTGCCCGGCGGCACGGTCTGCGCCGCAGCGGCGGGGGCAGAGGGTACAGGAGACAGGCGGCGTTGTGGAAATGTTTTTAGACATATTGTCCAACTCCTATGAGAAAGAATCATATTAAATTATCCGAGGCTATTATATCATTTTTGCCCCCGGAAGTGGTATACTAAGATTGAATATTGCATGTCATGCAAGAATACTACATGATCTGGAGGAAACCATGCGTACAGAGACCGAAGAGATCCGGGACAACCTGAAATATCTGAGCCTTCTGGCCCGGGACTACCCCTCGCAGGCAGCGGCCGCCAGCGAGATCATCAGCACACAGGCACTGCTCAAGCTGCCCAAAGGCACCGAGCACTTTATGAGCGACCTGCACGGCGAGAACGAGGCGTTCGTACATATCCTGAACTCCGCTTCCGGCGTCATCCGCGAAAAGGTAGACATTGTGCTGGGGGATGCCGTGCCGGAGGGGACGCGGGCCGAGCTGGCGACTCTGATCTATTATCCGAACGAGAAGCTGCCCCAGCTCAAGGAACGTTGCGCCGACGAGGAAGCGCTGGAACAGTGGTACAGTGAGACGCTGCTGCGGCTCATCGACATCTGCCGCCTCGTCTCTTCCAAGCACACCCGGGAGCACGTCCGGGCCTGTTTGCCGTCCAGCTGCGGGTACATTCTGGATGAGCTGCTCCACGCCCACTTCGAGGACCACGACAAAGACCTCTACTATGGCCAGATCGTCGGCAGCATCATCGAGAATGGCCGCGCCGATAAGTTCATCGTCCGTCTCTGTGAGCTCATCAAGCGGCTGGCCGTGGACAAGCTCCACATCGTGGGCGACCTGTTCGACCGCGGCCCCCGCCCCGACGTCATCCTTGACCTGCTGATGCGCCACCACGATGTGGACATCCAGTGGGGCAACCACGACGTGGTCTGGATGGGCGCGGCGGCCGGCAGTCCCATCTGCATCTGCACGGTGCTGAAGACCACCCTCGCTTACCACAACCACGGCATGGTGGAGGACTGCTACGGCATCAACCTCCGCCACCTGCAGCGGATGGCCGAGCAGTTCTACGGCGACGACGACTTGACCATCTGGATGCCTCACACCGACACCGCCCGCGGCCCCTACACCCCCGGTATGCTCCATCGCTGCGCCGTCATGCACAAGGCCATCACCATCCTGATGCTCAAGCTCGAGTGTCAGGTCATCGACCGCAACCCGGATTTCGAGATGCAGGACCGCGACTTCCTGCGCCGCATCAACTGGGAGAAGGGGACCGTCATGGTGGGCGGCAGGGAGTACCCCATGCGGGATATGTCTTTCCCGACGGTGGACCCCGCCGACCCCACCGCGCTGAATAGCGACGAGAAGGTGGTGCTGCAAAAGCTGGTGCAGTCCTTCCGCCAGAGCGAGAAATTACAGCAGCACGTCGAGTTCCTGTACGCCAAGGGCAGTGTCTACCACATCGAGAACGGCAATCTGCTCTACCACGGCGCTGTGCCGATGACGAAGAAAGGCAGCTTCGCTGTGGAACGGTTCGAGGGCCACGCCTACTCGGGCCGCGCCCTCATGGACTATTGTGACGAGCGCGCCCGCCGGGGCTACTTCGCCCCCGAGGGCAGCGCCGCCCGCCAGAGCGGACAGGATTTTCTGTGGTATCTGTGGTGCGGCAAGCTGTCGCCCCTGTATGGCCGCAGCGCCATGACCACCTTCGAGCGGCTGTATATCGAAGACGCTTCCACCCACACCGAGGTGAAGGACCCCTATTATACATGGTATAATGAGGAAGCCGTCTGCCGCCGCATCCTCGCCGAGTTCGGCCTGCCCGGCACCAGCCACATCGTCAACGGCCATGTCCCCGTGCAGGAGAAGAAGGGCGAGAGCCCCATCAAGGGCGGCGGACGCCTCGTGGTCATCGACGGCGGTTTCTGCCGCGCCTACCACGAAAAGACCGGCATCGCGGGCTACACGCTGGTCTATTCCAGCCGCACCATGTCCCTGCGCACCCACCAGCCCTTCGAGAGCGCCGAAAAGGCCGTGAACGAGAATCTGGACATCCTCTCTCAGAAGAACATCCTCGAGACGGAGAACCACCGCATCCTTGTGGAGGAGACGGACGAGGGCGAGATCCTGCGGGAGAAGGTCCACGACCTCAAACAGCTGGTCCGGGCCTATCAGCTGGGCTGGATCAAGGAGACCCGCTGCGACGACAGTGTGTGGTAAGCAGCGGAAAATGTAAAATTTTCCTGAAAATAAGAGACAAAACCCGAGGATAATAGAGAAGAAACTGGGCAAAACAGAAAATAATCGACGAGCGTGCATTGGGGCTTTGCTTTTTGCTGGAAGTTGTGTATAATAAAGTAGCTGTAATTGTGTCAACTGGTTGTGAGCTTTGTACAGCGAGAAGGAATAACGTACCTTGAACTGACCTTTTGGGCCTGCGGGGAGCGGGACTGTGACAAGGAGATCATAAAATTGGAAAAGTTTGTTATTACGGGCGGTAAGCCCCTGCACGGCGAAGTCATCATCTCCGGCGCGAAAAATGCGGCTGTGGGCATCCTGCCCGCTACCATTCTGGCAGCGGACGTCTGCGTCATCGAGAACCTGCCGGACATCAGCGATGTGGCGGTGAGCCTCAAGATCCTCAGCGTGCTGGGCGCAAAGGTCCGGATGCTGAACAAGAACACCTACGAGATCGACACCACCCATCTGACCGGCACCAACGTCCCCGACGACCTGTCCCGCCAGATGCGCGCCAGCTACTATTTCCTCGGCGCACTGCTGTCCCGTTTCGGCAAGGCACAGGTGGCCATGCCCGGCGGCTGCAACCTCGGCCCCCGCCCCATCGACCAGCACCTGAAGGTGTTCAGCGCTCTGGGCGCAGAGGACAGTGTGGACTACGGCATGATCACCGTCCACGCCGACGAGCTGAACGGCGCTCATATCTTCTTTGATAAGGTGAGCGTGGGCGCTACCATGAACGGTATGCTCTCCGCTGTCATGGCCAAGGGTCAGACCATTCTGGAAAACTGTGCCAAGGAGCCCCATGTGGTCGATCTGGCCAACTTCCTGAATATGTGCGGCGCTGATGTGCGCGGCGCAGGCACCGATGTCATCAAGGTGCGCGGCGTCGAGCAGATGCACGGCTGCACCTACAGCATCATCCCCGACCAGATCGAGGCCGGCAGCTACATGGTGGCTGCAGCGGCCACCGGCGGCGATGTGCTGGTGAAGAACGTCACCCCCAAGCACCTCGAGCCTATCACCGCAAAGCTCCGCCGTGCGGGCATTGAGGTGGAGGAGTTTGACGATGCTGTGCGGGTTCGCCGCACCGGCGACATCCTGCCCCTCAAGATCAACACCATGCCCCACCCGGGCTTCCCCACCGATATGCAGCCCCTGATGGGCGTTCTGCTCAGCGTGGCAAAGGGAACTTCCACCGTCACCGAGAGCGTGTGGGACAACCGCTTCCGTTATGTGGACGAGCTGCGCAAGATGGGCGCGAATGTCCAGGTGGACGGTCAGGTGGCCGTGTTCGAGGGTGTGGAGAAGCTTTCTCCCGCTCCGCTCCGCGCTTCCGACCTGCGCGCCGGTGCAGCGATGGTCGTTGCAGCCCTGATGGCCGACGGCACCAGCGAGATCGAGGAGATCGGCCATATCGAGCGCGGCTACGAGAACATCGTGGAGAAGCTGCGCGGCCTCGGTGCTGACATCAGGAAGGTGGAGCGGATGCCCGCTGCACTGGAACAGGCTCTCTGATTTTTGAAGAATGAGACCTCTCTGACCCTGCCCGGCAGGGATGGAGAGGTCTTTTGAGGTTTATCATGTCTGAATTTATCTCTCTTTATTCCGGTTCCTCCGGCAACAGCAGCGTCGTGCGCTGTGGGGAACGGTATCTCATCGTGGATATGGGCAAAGGCGTCCGCACCACCGGCGCGGCCCTCAAGGAGCTGGAGCTGAACATCTCCGACTGTGACGGCATTCTTGTCACCCATGAGCACAGCGACCATGTGAAGGGCCTTTCCACCTTCCTGAAAAAATATCCGCTGCCGGTGTACGGCGCAGAGGAAACGCTGGAATTTCTGGACGCAAACGGGGTCGTTCCCGCCAGCTGCGACCTGACGGCCCTGACGCCGGGCAGGGAAGAGGACATCGGTGTCTTCGGGGTCAAAGCTTTCCCCACCAGCCACGACGTCCCCTGTGTGGGCTACCGTATCCACACCCCCGACGAGAAGACCATGACCATCGCCACCGACCTCGGCGTGCTGACTCCTGCTGTACATGAAGCCCTCTCCGGCTGCGACCTTGTGGCCCTCGAGAGCAACTACGACCTGCACATGCTCCGCAGCGGGCCGTACCCCTACTATCTGCGCGCCCGCATCGAGTCGGTCCGGGGCCACCTCTCCAACGACGAGTGCGCGGCAAAGCTGCTGGAACTCATCCAGGAGGGTTGCAAGAAGTTTGCCCTCTGCCACCTCTCGCAGGAGAACAACACCCCTATGCTGGCGCTGCAGACCGTCTTTTCCACCCTCGGTGCGGCGGGCGTCGTGCCGGACAAGGATTGTATCGTCCAGACCCAGCGGCGGAATGAAGTGAGCCCCGCGCTGGCGTTCTGACACTATAAAATCAGAGCAGGAAAAGGAGAAAAGAGCCTATGTCGTACATCATGGCGCTGGACGCCGGAACCACCTCGAACCGCTGCATCCTGTTCAACAAAGCGGGCGAGATCTGCAGCGTCGCGCAGAAGGAATTTGCCCAGTATTACCCGAGACCCGGTTGGGTGGAGCACGACGCCAATGAGATCTGGGCCACCCAGCTGGGCGTGGCCCTCTCGGCCATGAACAAGGTCGGCGCCCGGGCCGAGGACATCGCCGCCATCGGCATCACCAACCAGCGGGAGACCACTATCGTCTGGGACAAGGAGACCGGGGAGCCCATCTGCCACGCCATCGTCTGGCAGTGCCGCCGCACCAGCGAATACTGCGACGAGCTGAAATCCCGGGGCCTGACGGAGAAATTCCGGCAGAAGACCGGCCTCATCATCGACGCCTATTTCTCAGCCACCAAGCTCAAGTGGATACTGGATCATATCCCCGGCGCCCGCGAAAGGGCTGAGCGGGGAGAACTGCTCTTCGGCACCGTGGAGACCTGGCTCATCTGGAAGCTGACCTGCGGAAAACTGCATGTCACCGACTATACCAACGCCAGCCGCACCATGATGTTCAACATCCACACGCTGGAATGGGACGACGAGATCCTGCAGGAGCTGAACATCCCGAAATGTATGCTCCCGAAGCCGGTGCCGTCCAGCGGCTTTTATGAGTACGCTGACCCGATGCACTTCGGCGGCGAGATAAAAATTGCCGGTGCGGCAGGCGACCAGCAGGCGGCCCTCTTCGGCCAGACCTGCTTTGCCTCCGGCGAGGCGAAAAACACCTTCGGCACCGGCGGCTTTTTGCTCATGAATACCGGTGAGACGCCGGTCACATCCCGGAACGGCCTTGTCACCACCATCGCCTGCGGCCCCGACGGCAGGGTGAATTATGCGCTGGAAGGCTCTATTTTCGTGGCCGGTGCGGCCATCCAGTGGCTCCGCGATGAGCTGCGCCTGCTGGAAGAGGCCCGCGACTCCGAGTATATGGCCCAGAAGGTGAAGGACACCAACGGCTGTTACGTCGTGCCGGCCTTCACCGGCCTCGGCGCGCCCCACTGGGACCAGTACGCCCGCGGCACCATCGTGGGCCTCACCCGGGGCTGCAACAAGTACCACATCATCCGCGCCACGCTGGACAGCATCTGCTATCAGGTCAACGACGTCCTCCGCGCCATGGCGGCGGACTCCGGCATCGCCATGAAGTCTCTCCGGGTGGACGGCGGCGCGTCGGCCAACAACTACCTCATGCAGACCATGGCCGACATCAGCGATCTCGAAGTCAAGCGCCCCCGCTGCGTGGAAACGACGGCGCTGGGCGCGGCCTATCTGGCCGGCCTCGCCGTAGGCTACTGGCAGTCTGCCGAGGATATCACCCGCAACTGGTCGGTGGATCGCGTGTTCCGCCCGGCCATCTCGGAAGAGGAACGCACCAAGCGCATCAAGGGTTGGAATAAGGCTGTCCGCTGCGCCTATCACTGGGCCAGGGACGAAGAGGAATAAGAAGAGAAACAAAACGGCCGGAGTTGCCTGACGAGTAACTCCGACCGTTTTTTGTTATTGGGCAGCTTGAGCGAGGGAAAACCACGGCTCGCAGAGAACATGACGCTCCGACGAACCGTGGTTTGAATTTATATCATCTTAAAGTATTCCTTTTCAGGAGTCGATCTCGCCCTTGGAAAGCGCGATGACACACTCCACGTGGCTTGAGGGCTGCGTTTGTTACATCGTTTTGGTATAACAACTCACAATCTCGGGATGACTTTCATTGTCCAAACACAGATCAATATCGCTTTCAACGATAGGCAGTCGGAATTTGATGGATTTGAGCCACTGACTGTTGGGCTGACGCTCCGGGTAGATCTGAATTTCGGAAATCAGATGTTCCATCAGCTTTTTGCGTTCAAGGGGATTCATCACATTGTAGAGCTTTTCAAAGCAGACGAGAACTTTGTAAATGTTATCGCCTGTGATTTTATCCGCTTCGATAGCCTGCTTCTTTGCACGGGCATCCTCATATTCGCCGACGATCTGGTAGTCGTTGAAGTCTGCATAGGCTTTCATGCGGGCTTTCAATAGCCATCGATCTGCATGGCCGTGAAAACACGGGTGTAAGTGTAAACCTATGTCTTTTCCTGTGACATAAAAACCTCACAAAATGGTTATTTGTTGTCTGTTTTCTGCTCCAGAAACTTAATGGAATCCAGATAATCCTGCTCCACATCGCTGAGGGTTTTAGCCTTGTATTTCCGATATTCGGTAGTAGCCTTGTCCACTGCCTGCTTGTGGGTCACACTGCCATTGCCAACAAGAAGCTGCTCACCGCTCATGGTTAAAATGCGGTCAAGGTGGTTTGCCCAATCCTGCATTGTCATGGGTTGTTCACGTTCTGCCTGACGCTCAGCAAAATCCAGATAACCGGAAACCAACTGCCCCATAGCACGAAGCTCTTTCTCGTTCAGATAGTTTTTGGCAATAGTAGCTTCTCGTAAAGTGGGCTGGTTTCCTGCAAAAGTGGTCAGACCCATAAATTCCTTTTCGGCATCTGCACGGTTGTAAATGACCTCGGCGGCAGTCTGACCGTGGATGGCATAATGAATTTTATTCTGGATTTTTTTGAAGAACTGGACGGAGATTTCTGCTTTTGGGTCGTAGTCAATGCTGGTTGCATAGATTTCCAGAACCTGACGATAAAACACTTTTTCGGAAGCACGGATGTCACGGATGCGTTCTAACAGCTCTTTGAAATATCCACCGCCGCCCAGATTTTTCAGGCGTTCGTCATCCAGCGCAAATCCCTTGCGCATATATTCCTTCAGAATGCCAGTTGCCCAGATACGGAACTGTGTGCCTCGTTTGGATTTGACACGATAACCAACAGAAATAATGACGTCAAGATTGTAGAATTCGACCTGATAGGTCTTTCCGTCTGCGGCAGTTGTTGCAAATTTTGCAACAACTGAATCTCGTTCAAGCTCACCCTCTGCAAAAATGTTTTTGATGTGACGGGAAATTGTGGATTTGTCGCGTTGGAACAACTCGGCCATCTGGTCAATGGAAAGCCAGACGGTGTCACCGTCAAAGGTAGTATCAATTTTGGTCAGGCCATCTTCTGCAGTGTAAATGAGGATGGAATTTTTAGGAGAGGCATCTGGACGATTCATTTTAAGCACCTCGTTCCGTGTATGTGGTACAGTGGAAGAGGAACCTTACCACTGTATTGGGACAAATATTGCAAGAAAATTATATCATGATGCAAGAGCGGCATCAACCGCATCTTGTTGATCTTCGTTGTTGGTTGAGGATACGGCGTTGTCTATTTCCAAGACCGGTGCGTACTTCTCGATCACATCGGCTAGAAAGGTTGCGAATGCGCTCCATTCATCGAGTGTGGGCGTAGAGCATTGCGAAGGGGTGGGATTGTTTTCTATACGATGAAAATTATTCAATAGGCAACTCCATTTTCTTGTAGCCTGGTCCAGCAGCAGGGTATAGAGCAGTTTTGCCGTGTGGCTCAAGTCTGTATCCAGCAGAAAGCGGGCATAGGGCAGATATTGCGGCAGTGGCATATTGGGTTTCAAGTAATCCGAAATGGAATTCACCTCCATTTTTACATCCGAATTAGTGCTAAACCGTTTGAGAGTTTTGGTTTCCATCATTGTTCAGACGATCTTTTACCGTCTGAAGATACCGACTGGCACGGTCGATAAAAATCAGCAGTTTCTCATTGTTCTTCGGTTCAGTAAGAATATCCGGGTATTCACGAAAGCACATTTCCCACCGCCGGACAAAATCCTCCTGCGCTCCCTGAATCTCGCACATCATGGCTTCGCCATCTGCCAAACGGCGAGGGGAATAGATGCTCTTGACGGCATCCTTGAGATTCTGTTTTTCTTCCTTGCTGAGTCCTTTCTTATGCCCCTGAATGTCTTGCTTGAAGGTCGTTATAAACTCATTACCCTTTGAAGGCGAAGAATACGAATCTGTGATACTGGAATCCCGCTTGGCTTTATAGCCGTTCCACGTGATGATCGGATTCAGTACACATTCTTCTTTGAGGATGTTCATTTCCAATTGGTGGGTTTCTTCAAACGACGGAGGGTTGATTTGATTCTGGAACTCCGGATCGATTTTAAGCTGGTCCAGTTTTGTCATAGGTAAACCATCCTTTCTGAAATGAAATAGAATATCATTGCTCTTACGCCGTTCTCTCTGCATGGATTTCCTGCCCCTTTCCAGCGGCGTTTTCCGGCTCTCCCTTGCGGGGTCATCGCCGTGTATCCCATGCAGACGGTCATTCGGTTCTCAAGGTTCGATGAAGGCTTGTAGAAAGCATATCACAATGAAGCAGAAATTTTTAGGAAGCATTCCTTCCGGTTTTCAGTGGATTTTAGGAGAATCCCAAGGAAAAACCGGAAGGGATGCTTCCGCTTTTTACCTTCAAAACCGGAAGTAATAGCTTCGGTTTGATGCAATATTGAATGAATCAATGTCTATTTTTCTGAAATAATTTTTTCTCCAAGAAAATTTGCATATTCAGTGTCAGCGAGGAGGCACAGCCAGCACAATTTTGTGCTGAATATTGGGTTTGGGCGAAGCCCAACAAGTGCTTTTGAAGTCGGATTTGTAAAAAACAGATTCAAAAAATTGCGAGTTGGTACCAACTCGCCCTGCTTGTGGCGGTTGCAAATGCGAAAAATTTTTCTTGCAGAAAATAACCGTCCACTTCAAGTTGAACTTGAAAACAGACGGTCCTGATTGCAAAATGATTTTCAAATTTGGGAAGCACATGGAGGGGGTTCATAGCGCCCGCAAGCAAAGCAGATGTATATACATCTGCTTTGCTTGCGTTGCAAAATACTGGTTGGGAACACCCAAACCCTTGAACTGCATCCGGTGGATGCAGGCTGTTTTAAGCAAATAAAAAGGGAAAACTGTTTTACTTCTTGCGGAATTCCCCATACAGCCACTCTGCCAATGCCGACATAATAGCCTTGTACTTGCTGGTGTCCTCAAACAGGGAAGAGAAGGTGTCCTGCGCTTCAAGATAGCTGTCCTGTGCGGCGGTGTCAAAGGCCTTGGGGAAGATGCTCTCGGTAAAGATCTGCGGGTCGGAGCTGCGCGCCAGCTTTGCCAGCTTCGGGTCAGCCAGTAGACGGTCGTGCAGGGCAGTAAGCAGCACCCGGTCGGCATTGGTGAACTCACCCTTGAACTTCTCGTTGATCTTCAAAATGATCTCGTCCAGCGGCTCCTTGGGGTCGTGGCCGAGAGCGCCCTTCTGGGTGACCGGCTCGTAGACGCCCTTTGCGTGTTCCAGCTCAATAGCACCGGCAAAGGTCTTTTGCAGCTTGTAATACTCCAGCTGCAATTTGCCCTCCAAGTCCAGTGGAGAGACCTCGTCCGGCGGCAGCAGCTTGAGCAGGTAAGCGCAGAATACGTTCTCCTTGTGCAGCTCTTCATCGAACATCCGCGCCACCTGTGAAACGTAGCCGTACCACTTGACAAGGCTGCGCAGCAGGCGGCGGAACTGGTACCGCTCGGCCTGCGTTTTCTGGTTGTAGCGGTCTGCCACGGGCTTCAGAACGCTGCTCATGCGGCCCACGGCGTTTTTATCCTGCTTGGTGCTGCGGAAATACTCCTTGGCAAAGGCTTCCACGTCTGCATCGGAATAGATGGCAAAGCTCCGCAGCTCCTTCTGGGTCTTGTAAATAAGGTCGGTGTTGACCTCCTGCTCCAGAAGGGTCTCCTGATAAAACGGTTGGAATGCCTCCCGGATGTCCTCTGCCTTGTTCACAAAATCCAGCACAAAGGTGTCGGTTTTGCCGGGGCAGGTGCGGTTCAGGCGGGAGAGGGTCTGCACCGCCTTGACGCCCTTCAGCTTTTTGTCCACGATCATGGTGTGGAGCAGCGGTTCGTCAAAGCCGGTCTGGTATTTTTCTGCTACGATGAGCACATTGAAGTTGTTGTGGAACTCCTTTTTGGTCTGGCTTTCCGCAATGTGGCTGCCGTCGGTGCGGACGTTCAGGGACTGCTCCGTGTACTCCACGCCGCCGTCCGGCACGGCACCGGAAAACGCCGCTAAGATCTGCACATCGTCATAGCCCTGCTCGGCAATGTAGCGCTTGACCTCGTGGAAGTACCGCACCGCCGCCAATCGGGAGGAGGTGACCACCATCATCTTGCCTCGCCCGCCGATCTTGTGGCTGGTGGTCTCCCGGAAGGTCTCTACAATGATATTTGCCTTCTGGCTGATGTTGTAGGGGTGCAGTTCCTCGTACTTGCGGATAAGCTTTGCCGCCCGGCTGGCAGGCAGGTCGGGATTGTCCGGGATGGTCTTGGCGATCTTGAAGCAGGTGGAATAGGTCATGTAGTTTTGCAGCACATCCAGAATGAACCCTTCCTCAATAGCCTGCCGCATACTGTAAATGTGGAAGGGGTGGTGGCTGCCGTCCGGGTACTCGGTGCCGAACAGTTCCAGCGTGGCGGCTTTTGGGGTGGCGGTAAAGGCGAAGAAGGACAGGTTCTTGTGCCGCCCGTGGGAGGTCAACTCCTTCACCAGTGCATCCTCCGGGTCGATCTCGTCCTCCGCTTTGCCTTCCAGCTCGGCATATTCCCGCAGCGCATCTTCGGTGTCGGCAAGGGCGGCTTTCAGCTTCAAAGCAGAGGTGCCGGTCTGGGAGGAGTGCGCTTCGTCGATGATAACGGCATAGTTCTTCCCAGCGGTCTTGTTCACCTCAGTGTAGATGACCGGGAACTTTTGCAGCGTGGTGATGATGATGCGTGCGCCGTTGTTGATGGCATCCCGCAGGTCGCCGGAGTTTTTGTCCTCGCCGATGGCCTCCACCGCACCCAGCGTATGGTCGAAGCCGGAGATGGTCTCCTGCAGCTGTGCGTCCAGCACGGTGCGGTCAGTCACCACGATGACACTGGCAAACACCGGCTTGTTCTCGGTATTGAACAGGGACGCCAGACGGTACGCCGTCCAAGCAATGGAGTTGGACTTGCCCGACCCAGCGCTGTGCTGGATGAGATAGTGCTGCCCGGCACCCTTCTGCCGCACATCTGCCACCAGCTTGCGCACTACGTCCAGCTGATGATACCGGGGAAAGATCAGGGTCTTGCCGTCCTGCAGGCTCATAAACTTTTGCAGGATGTCCATCATGCTGTCCTTCTGGAACACTTCTTCCCAGAGGTAGGCAGTAAGGTAGCCGTTGGGGTTGGGCGGGTTGCCTGCACCGCCGTCCCGCCCGGCACCGTTGGAGCCCTGATTGAAGGGCAGAAAGCGTGTGTCCTTGCCTGCCAGCCGGGTTGCCATCCACACTTCGGTCAGGTCTACGCAAAAGTAGCCCAGAATGCGCTTATTGAACTGGAAACACACTTCCCGGGGGTCCCGGTCGTGCATCCACTGCTGCTTGGCGTTCTCCACAGTCTGCCCGGTGAACTGGTTCTTCAGCTCAAAGGCGAACACCGGGATGCCGTTTACCGCCAGCACCATGTCCACCGAGTTGTGGGTGGTGTCGGAGTAGAACCACTGCCGGTTGCAGGTGATCTCGTTTTGGGCGTAGCGCTGGGCGTCCTTCTGGTTCAGCGCGGATTCCGGCTGAAAATAGCACACCCGGAACCGCCGTCCCCGGTGCTTGAACCCATACCGCAGCACCGAAAGCAGTCCGTCCGTATCGCAGGCATTGTTAAAGGCAGTGCAGAACTTCCGCACCGGGTTTACCGGGTTCTGCTTTTCAAAAAATGCCCACTCGTTGGGCTGGGTCTTTTGCACAAAGCGGATCAGGGTATCCACAAACAGCCCCAGCTTGGGGTCGTAGCAATCCCCATTGCGGGTGTAGCCCCCGGCAGGGGAGAGCAGCGCCGCCGCAATGTCCGATTCAAACTGCTTTTCGGTGGTATTGAGGGGCATGGTTGGACCTCCTTATTCTGATAAGAAATGTTTTTGACAGAGTTTTTTTAATTGTGTGTCATCGACGCCAAGACTGTGGAGAATCATGCAATAGATCAAACCAATTAAATAAAATGCTGTCTCGCAAAGCCGCTTGTCAAGAATTTGTTGTGTTCCATGTGTTGTACGGTTGCGATGAATCACTAAATTTTCAATATCTTCCCGATTCGGAATGGAAGACGTGTCAAAAAATAAAAGACGTAAAATATCGATATACTTTTCATAGGTCAAGTAAAATTTATCAGCATCTGCAAGTGTAAGATGCTTAAAAACACCCATAAGTGTATCATGTGTCTTTCTTGGAAATGGTCCGTTTTCTTCTTCGAAGGAACAAATTGTTTTTTTTAGCTCTTTTATAAGAGAGGAAAGTTTATCAGATTCTGCTAGGTAGGTTGCACTTTTGTTGTCAGGAGTGGAGTTGCTCGTTTTAACTCGGGCAAGCTCACATTCTAAACAGGTAACAATGCTGTGAATTATATCAGTTGACATCCTGCCAACATCTTGAGGAGAGGAAGGCAGAAAATCCATGAAGCAAAAGGGATTGTTAGGAATATTGCTATATATGAGTTGTAGTAAGGAAAAAACGACATCGTTGAGTTCATCAAAACAGAGGTTATGCCAAGGCGTCTTTTGAACAGGAGTGACAGATGGTTCTTGAAATATTTGTGCATCATCAAAAACTTGACAGCATTCATCATGCCATTTTAACAAATACATCTCATCGAAAATGATGTTTTTATGGCTGGTCAAGAAGAAAATAAGCTTGTTCACATTTTCTATATGATGAAAAATTTCATTAAGCTTAATGGACTTGGAAAACAACAGCTGCAAATAGACTGTTCGATTTGAGAAGCTGTACTCATCAGGCCCACGATGCTCATGGGGGATTTTTCCTATGGTGACTTTAATGTTTCCGTAAGGCGTCGAAATTGTACCAGAAAGACAACGAAAATCTGTATTGGATTCAATGCTTTTTGGACAGTTGGCTAATGTGGAAGCAGAAAATGTGAAGAGGTCATTCAATGTGCCTCCACGAAATTCAATGGCCTCGAAGTGAGACCAGTCACAGGAAGCCTGATTCCCGCACTGAACTATGTATGTGCTAGTTCGAATCTTATAATAGGAAGGAATTTCTGGTGTTCCAAATTTCTCTGGAGAACCACAATAAATAGCAATATCATGTCCGTCATGTGTGACCCCTTTTAGAAAACCATCGTCGGGGAGAGAAAGAGTAAAAGCTTTCTCTCGGTCATATACATTTGGCTTCTTTGAAAGAGCATTCAAAAAGCTAAATGTATAATTGTCGTTAGAAAAAACAGCAGTTCCTCGTTTACATTCGATAGTACCAGTGCTGAAAAAATCGGATTCTTTCATACATTATACCTCATTAAAACTGCATTGGAGACGGATTCTTTAGCGCCATATAAGCAAAACTTTCACAAGCTTTTTAATGCCAATGCTTCCGCATATTTTACACCTCCCTCTTCCCGGTTACAACCTCATAAATCAAACTTTTTTTATAACTTTCCAGTTCTTTTACCAACTGCTCCTTTTTTGCGATCAGCCCGTCAATCTCGGCACACTTGGAATCAAGGTAGTCAGCGATTTCTTTTTGCTCACCAGCGGGGCAAAGGCAGAAGGGGACGCAAGACAATTTGTCTTTTGTAAAATGAGGGATAGTTGCCTTGTTACAGACAATATCAATATATCCTTGCTTAACAAGAAACTCTAACAGATAGCGCAAGTAACGGTTGTCGGTATTCCCCTTGCTACGAACAATCATAATGGAGTTCTGAATGTAAGTGTAGGAATCCTGATTCTCAACAATTGCGCTTCCACCAGCACCGGCACCGCCTTCAACAACCAGCAAATCCCCGACCGAAACACGATATAAATCTTTTTCGATAGGGCTGAACCACATCTTTTTTCGCTCTCCATCAGCCACACCATCAAAATGAACATCAGCAGCACAATAATATGGTTCAAGAGTGTAAGTATCATTGAGCGGTGCATTGCATAGCATTTTGCCCAGAATAATAGAAAAGTGCAAACCGACACGGCTAAGTTTCCAGTCTGTTGGGATTTGTCCAAACCATGGATTGCCGCTATCCTTCATCTCCCGCTCACCACGCACACCTTTGGTAACAGCCTGCGTAATAACTGCCTGCTTGAGCTTTTTGTATTCCTCAATGCTGGAGCGAATTTTAGAAAGCATGATATCAATATGGGAACATTTTGAATCCAAATATGCGGAGATTTTATTCTGTTCTTTTTCGCTGGGCAATAACAGCGGTTGATTTTTGAACTCTTTGTAGCCCAATGTTTTGCGAATGCCGGCACCCATGTTATGAAAAGCCATTTTGGTTTCATAACCTTTGAAAAGGTAAGTTGCATACTGAGGGGAAATCTTTTTTCTATCTGGAAAAATTGCAAGATAGGCTGAAGTTATTACGCCCTTCTCCTTAACCAAAGCAACACGCAGAGACTTGAAATCATAGTTGAGGTTCAAGCCGTTAATCATAACAGTATCGGGCAAGACGACAGTGTAATTGGTAATGGTATCTGCGACATAATCATCCATGCTTGCATTGAAATTGGTTTTACTAATAATATTACCGGATTTGAACTGCAAGGCGTTTTGCTCTTGACCATCAGTGTTCTTTGTCCTGACTTCATCAAAACATGAGCGAACAGGAACAATTTCCCACCCCTCCGGAATCTCCCCGATCCATTCAATGCCGCTGTCTTTCATTTTACGCATTTTCAGCACCATGCTTTCCATATTCTGCAACCAGATAGTTGACAATTGCACTACAGGTGACCATCATGAGTTTGGCTTCTTCAAAAGTAACAGTGCTTTCGACTTCACCTTCGCCATGGCGAACACCGCCCTGATCACAAGCGTATCCATACAGCTTGCTGATCCCTTCTCTAAGACTGGAATGAATTTTAAGGCCATGTTCTTCTAAGTGCTTTACAGCTTTTCCTAGGGTAGCGCCATTTTCAGAACCCACGATTGTTTTGCACACAGATTCTACAGCGCTAATACTTTCTTTGATACAATTTTTGTAATCGGGATGCTCACGATCAGAAAGAAAACCAAGTGCTTTTTGAAGCTGGATTCGTGCACCCTCAAAAGGTGTCTGACAGGCTTGTTCTATTTCACGGATTTCAAGTTCATCTGTGATAGGAACAATTTGGCCAGATACAAAACGATACCCGACATACTCTTGTTGAAATAAAGAATTGAAACTTTTTTGGAACTGCTCAGAGCAAGAGTATGTTTTGGCTGATAACCAGTTGCAGATATACTCTAGCAAATCAAGAACTTCATTATAACTGGCATTATTAAGTACATTTTCAATGTTGGTAGTGTAGAAATCATCCCATTTATAAACATAGCCTTCTTTAAGGTGATTGCAAAAAGAAAATACATCCTGTCCCAAATCTTTACAAAAGTCACTTGATAAAGGAGTCGGTATATTTCCGTAGGGCTGTTTCCTGAATTGTTCGGCATTCTGAAAGGTAATCTGCAAAAAATCGAATAAAAGATTACTGATGAAAGTTCTAGTTCGGTCATCGAATTCGTCTAATTGAATTGTGACTGCACAGGTGGGCTTTCCAATTCGCTCACTAAATCCACCACGAACTTTAATCATGCTTTTTCGTTCATTTTTATCCATGAATTATCCCTCCTTATGGAACAGCTCTGCCAGCCCGGCGGAGATATCCTGTTCCAGTGCGGTGATGCGTGCTACAATATCCTC
>ENA-USUA01000570-USUA01000570.1-human-gut-metagenome-genome-assembly--contig:-NODE-570-length-21492-cov-30.539949_pt1 | contig 21492 bp, 11 predicted proteins | sample MGYA00250057_ERZ773390 | MGnify/ENA primary metagenome ERZ773390 (study PRJEB29103, sample SAMN06111941) | human gut metagenome | biome: human gut; feature: ankylosing spondylitis patient; material...
CCGCCATGATGGAGCGGGGGCCGAACTTTCTGCACTGGATGCCCGGCGACCACACCCGTCTGGCGGGCAAGATGCAGTTTCACTACCGGCTGGCTTTCGGCGAAGACGGAAGGCCGATGCTGCAGGTCTTCAACACCTGCAAGCACTTCATCCGCACCATCCCGAACCTCGTCTATGACGAGAGCAATGTGGAGGACATCGACACCACCCAGGAGGACCACATCTACGACGAGTGCCGGTATGTGCTGATGGAGAACCCCATCAGCGGCGCAAAGCACACCCAGCCGCCGCCCATGCTGGACGACCCGCTGGATATGGACCCGAGGAAGGATAAGACGAGGTTTATGAGGATATGAACGAAATGGAGAGAAAGCTGCTGAAGGCGATGTCCCGGGAAGAACCTCTCAGTCTGCCTGCGGCAGACAGCTCCCCTACCGAGGGGAGCCTTTGGCAGGCCGGACAGGCAAATCTGGACGAGGAAGGTCTGATGGGGCGTCAAATGCCGGGCTCCGCTGCAGAGGGCAGCGAGAGCTTGACCGATGTACTGAGCGGAGAGCAGCCCATCGGCGAGAAGGAAATCAGCGAGGCGATGGCTGTGCTGGAGAAGTACAAGTCGGCCAAGGCCAGCCTCGACAAGCGGATCATCGACAACGAGGAATGGTACAAGCTGGGCCACTGGAAGCAGTACGGCAACCGGGTGATGGAGGGCAAGCGCGCCCCCAGCACGGGGTGGCTGTTCAACTCCATCGCCAACAAACACGCCGACGCCATGGATAACTACCCGGAGCCCAACGTGCTGCCGAGGGCGCAGGACGACGAGGAGACGGCAAAGCTCCTCTCCGACATCCTGCCGGTGGTGCTGGAACAGGCGGACTACGAGAGCGTGTACAGCGACACCTGGTGGCGCAAGCTCAAGCAGGGTACCGGAGTGAAGGGCATCTTCTGGGACCCGGCGCTGCGGGAGGGCCTTGGGGACATCGCCATCCGGAGCATGGACCTTCTGATGCTCTACTGGGAGCCGGGCGTGGAGGACATCCAGGACTCGGCCGACTTCTTCTCGCTAGCGCTGGCTGACAACGACCGTCTGACGGCCCGGTGGCCGCAGCTGGAGGGCAAGGCGGGCAGCAGCGGCATCACCGTGGGGCAGTACGTCAGCGACCGGAACATCGACACCAGCGAAAAGAGCGTGGTGGTGGACTGGTATTACAAGCGGGAGAAGCCCGGCGGTCAGACCGTGGTGCATTACTGCAAGTTCTGCAACGGCGTGGTGCTCTACGCCAGCGAGAACGACCCGGCGATGGCCGAGACGGGCTTCTATGACCACGGAAAATACCCCTTTGTGTTTGACCCGCTCTTTGTGGAAGAGAACAGCCCGGCGGGCTTCGGGTACATCGACGTGATGAAGGACACCCAGGACGCCATCGACCGGATGACCCAGGCCATGGACGAGAACACGCTGGCGGCCGCCAAGAAGCGCTACCTTATCTCGGACACGGCGGGCGTGAACGAGGACGAGCTGCTGGACACGGCGAAAGATGTGGTGCATATCACGGGACGGCTGGACGAGCGGGGCTTTATGGAGCTGGACACCGCCCCGCTGCCCTCCAACACCATCGCCTACCAGCAGAACCGTGTGGCCGAGCTGAAGGAGATCAGCGGCAACCGGGACGTGAACCAGGGCGGCGCGACCAGCGGCCTGACCGCTGCTTCGGCCATTGCGGCGCTGCAGGAAGCAGGCTCGAAGCTGAGCCGGGACATGCTGAAGAGCTCTTATCGCTCCTTTGCAAAAGAATGCTACTTCATCATCGACCTGATGCGGCAGTTCTACGACGAAGAGCGGGTCTACCGCATCACCGGCCAGCAGGGCGGCACGGAGTACCGGGAGTTTTCCGGCCAGATGCTGCGGCCGCAGCCGGTGGAGAGCGTGGGCGGCGTGGAGCTGGGCGCCCATGAGCCGGTGTTCGACATCACGGTGAGCGCGGCCAAGAAGAGCACCTTCAGCCGCCTTAGCCAGAACGAGACGGCGAAGGAGTGCTATCAGCTGGGATTCTTTGCCCCGGCCAACGCGGACGCCGCACTGGCGTGTCTGGACATGATGGACTTCGAGGGCATCGAGAAGGTGCGTCAGCGGGTGGCCCAGAACGGCACCCTGTACCAGCAGCTGCAGCAGGCAATGGCACAGATCCAGCAGATGGCGGCAGTCATCGACCAGCAGAACGGCTCGAACCTGAGCGAGCAGGCCGGGGCCGCTGCCGCTGCCATGACCGGCGGAGGCGGCGGCGGAGAGGCCGGCGCAAAAACGGTAACGAACTCTCTGGGCGGACAGGTGGGCGGCGGGACCAACCCGCTGGCCACGAAGGCAGCCGAGAGGGCGATGAATGTGAATGACCCGAATAAATAACGCTTTGCTGGGGCTATGCGCGCCGGTGGCGCGGGGTTAGAGCACTTTTGCATTGGGGCTAAGTTCTCTTTTGCGTGCCAAAAGAGAACCAGAAAAGCACCCGCTACTTCCGAGGCGCGGGAGGCACGGGAAAGGGGCTGCTCGCCCCTTTCAGACCCCAAAGAAGATGTCGAAACGGAAAAAAGCTAGCCGCTTCGCTAAACGCTTTTTTCTCGTTTCTCCGATTTGAAAACGAGTGGAGGGTAACATGATCAAAATTGAGATGATGGATATGGACAAAGGCTACAGTCTGGCAGCAAGCGGTCATGCAGGTTACGCCCCGGCGGGGCAGGACATCGTGTGTGCGGCGGTTTCTGTGCTGGCGCAGACGCTGGCAAACAAGGTAGAAGCTGCTGCAAGGAGCGGAAGGCTGCTGACGAGCTGTGTGCAGCATGGCGAGACTTTTGTGGTGCAGGCTTTGCCGAAACCCGGCCCGAACGCTTTGATGGTCGCAAGCTGGTTTGACTTTGTGGAAGAGGGCCTGCGTGCGCTGGCGGAAGCGTATCCGGACAATGTTGAGTTGATGGTCACAGACGGCGGCGCAGATGATATGGACGAACCTGCCATGAAATTGCAGCTGTTTGCGGAGGGCGGAGACGGCGCAGCAGAAGGCACCGGCGAAGCTGCGGCGGAAGAAAAGGCTGTGTCTGCCCCCGCCCAGAGCAAGGGCCGGGAGGCTGCTGCCGCTGAGGTGGACGAGATGCTGAGCCCGGCGGAAGAGCCGGGCGCGGAGGAAGATGCTGCTGAAGGCGAGGAACAGGACGGTGCGGCAGACAAGAGCAGCACCGACCCGGAGGCACACCGGAAAGCGTTTGGCGAACTGATGCGGGGCGAGTACAACCGGGAGTTTGGCGAGATGATCGTGCAGGCCACCCAGAAAGCCTACGACAGCATCCTGAACGAGCAGGGGCCGGTGGGGCGTATCCTGAACGCTCTGGGCCAGAAGTACGGCACCGCCCCCGGCGACTACGAGGCACTGGCTGCGGCCGTGGAGGGCGGCGTCGTGAAGGACGACGCCTACTACGAAGACATGGCCATGAAGAAGGGCATCAGCGTCCAGCTGGCCAAGGAGATGGACGCGCTGGAAAGCGAGAACGCCAAGCACCGCGCCGCTGAGCAGCAGCGGGCGGAGGCCGCAAAGATGGAAGCCATCCAGCAGGAGTGGGACGCCGCTGCGGAGCGCATCCGGGCCGAGGACCCGGGCTTTGACATCAAGACGGCGCTGGCCGACCCGGATTTTGCCCAGATGCTCAAGCTGGGCGTGAAGATGGAGGACGCTTACAAGGCCCGCTATTTCGACGACATCATGGCCCGGCGCACCACCCAGACGGCCAAGACCGTCGAGAAAGGCGTGGAGGCCCGGATCCGCCAGCGGGGCGCACGGCCCAGCGAGAACGGCACCAACCCCGGCGGTGCGGCGGTGCTGAAGACCGACGTCTCCAAGCTGACGCCCCAGCAGTGCGAAGAGCTGGAGCGCCGCGCCATGCGGGGACAGATCATCACTTTTTAACCGAAAGGCGCTGCTGACCGAAAGAACCTCTCACCGTTCCCGTCGGCTGACGCCGCGCGAGAACGGAGCTCCCCTGTTAGGGGAGCCTTTCTTAAAGGAAAATCCGGGAAGCAGAAGTCTCTCAATAAAGCACATGAGTAAACGAAGGGAGTAAGAAACATGAAGAACCACATGAATCTGCAGCTGTTTGCGCAGCCTGCAAACCACACCGGCGCGACTGGCATGAGCGCCGAAATGAAGACCTACTACGAGAAGCGTCTGCTGGATCAGGCAGAGCCGCTGCTGGTGCATGACCAGTTCGGCGACAAGTACCCCATCCCGGCCAACAACGGCAAGACCATCGAGTTCCGCAAGTACGAGAGCCTGCCCAAGGCTACCGAGCCGCTGACCGAGGGCGTGACTCCCAATGCTCAGGCCCTGACCGTCACCCCCCTGACCGCCACCGTGAAGCAGTACGGCGGCTGGGCAGCCATCACCGACGTGCTGCAGCTGACCGCCATCGACAACAACATCACCCAGGCGACCAAGGTGCTGGCATCCCAGGCGGGCCGCACGCTGGACACCGTGACCCGCGAGGTGCTGGCGGGCGGCACCAACGTCATCTACGCGCCGGCGGGCGACACCGCGGTGACCAGCCGCGCCAATCTGACCACCGCCAGTGTGCTGACGCCCGATCTCATCGACCAGGCGGCCACCGCTCTGAAGGCCCAGAACGCCGACGCCATCGGCGAGAGCTATGTGGCCATCGTCCACCCCTATGTGGCCTATGATCTGCGCCGCAACCCGGAGTGGATCGATGTCCACAAGTACGCTTCCCCCGAGAACATCTACAACGGCGAGATCGGCAAGCTGGCCGGTGTGCGCTTCATCGAGACCAGCGAGGCGAAGATCTGGACCGGCGACGGCTGCCCCACCAGTCTGGCCGTGTTCGGCACTCTGGTGCTGGCGGCTCACGCCTACGCCGTGACCGAGGTGGAGGGCGGCGGCCTGCAGCACATCGTCAAGCAGCTGGGCGCAGGCGAAGACCCGCTGAACCAGCGCGCGTCCGTGGGCTGGAAGGCCATCAAGACCGCAGAGCGGCTGTGCGAGCAGTACATGGTGCGCATCGAGAGCGTCAGCCCGAAGTACAGCGCGAAGGCGAAGGCGAATTAAGGAGGGAAATACTATGGCGACTAAGAAAGAGACTGCTGCGGCGGATGCCGTGGAGAACGCGGTGGAGACTGTGGAGAAGACCGAGGCGATGGCCGAAGCAAAGGCCGAAGAGAAGGACGACGGCATGGTGACCATCCACCTGTTCAAGGATGACGACCGCTACTCGGCACCGGTGTTCGTGGGCGTCAACGGCGACAGCTACCTCATCCAGCGCGGCATCGACGTGAAGGTGCCGAAGGCTGTGGCCGAGGTGCTGGAGCACAGCATCAAACAGGACGCCGAGGCGGCCCGGAAGAGCCAGGCCATGCAGGCGGCGGCCGGTACGCAGATGATGACCATTTGATATTTCCCCCGGTACAGCTTGCAGGCGCTTGCTGCGCCGGGGGATTTTGTTTTGGAGGTTTTATGACAGCAGGCGAAGCGATAAAGATGGCCGACGAGCTGAGGCCGAACAACAGCTTTTCGGACGAGATGAAGCAGCTGTGGCTGCGGCAGGCCGACAGCGGCCTGCGACGGAACGTGGTGGAGCGCAGCGACACCGGCAGCGACTTCGAGGGGCGCGGCGCGGATATTTTGTGGGCGGAAGGGCTGGAATACGACACGCCGCTGCTGGCAGACAACGCAGCGGAAGCGCTCTATCCCCACTGGCTGGCGGCGCAGATGGACCTCGCCCTCGGCGAGACGGCCCGGGCGGCGAATGAGCTGCAGCTCTACACGAGCTATGTGCAGGAGTTTGCGGCGTGGGTGAGGCGGAATTATATGCCGCTGGCCGTCGGGAAACTTTTAACGTGAGATATGTTCTCTTTTGCGTGCCAAAAGAGAACCAGAAAACCACCAGCGATTTCGACGCGCTGGATCCACGAGAAAGGGGCTGCTCGCCCCTTTCAGACCCCAAAGGAGTAGTCGAAACGGAAAAAAGCTAGCCGCTTCGCTAAACGCTTTTTTCTCGTTTCTCCGATTGGAATAAGAACGAGAACCCGGAAGGAGGATGAAATGATAAGCACAAGTCTGAATCAAATCAACAGCCAGCGGCAGCTGCTGCGGGTATTTGGCGGGCTGAACGAGGGGTATGCCTGCAGCGAGGCAGAGCTGAGCGAGGAGAAAAACTTCTCTTCGCGGGGATACCCGGCTCTCGAGACCCGCAAGCCCCGGCGGAAGGTGCGTCAAGCGACCGGGATGAACGGGATGTACCACCTGAACGGCCTTTTGACCGTGGAAGGCACGACCCTGCGGTATGCCCCGGACGACGGCGGCGACACCGTGGAGCTGAAGGACGCCCTGACGGACGGCGAGAAGAAGATGGTGGGCATGGGGACCAAGGTGCTCATCTGGCCGGACAAGATGTCCTTTGACACCGCAGCGGGGACGCTGAGCGCGCTGGGATCCGGCTGGCAGCAGGGAGGTAAAAGCCTGACTGTGACCCCCTGCGACGCTGCGGGCGTGGTGTACACGCCGAACAAATTCGGCGCGACCGAACCGGAAAGCCCCGAGAACGGCGACGTCTGGCTCAAGCAGGCCGAGGACGCCCCGTGGAGCTACCGCGACGCCCTGAAGCTCTACAGCACGGCGGGCGGGTGGCAGAACATCCTGCTGAACTACTGCCGCGTGACCTGCGAAGGGCTGGGCAAAGCGTTCAAGGCCGGGGACACCGTGACCCTGACGGGCATCCCGGGCGTGGTGAAGAACGCCTATTCCGCCGATTTCGGCGGGGACGTGGCGGTGGACGACGTGGCCGGGGACTCGGTGATCCTCTCCATCGCGCCGGACATTGAGAGCGTTTTGTACTACGGCACCTGTGTGGTGACGGGCCAGAGCGTGGTGTGGACGGCCATGGACGGCAAGACCACCCAGACCTTCGACGGGCCTTTCCCGGACGTGACGGCCCAGCGGCGGGTGCCGGATCTGGACTGGCTGACGGAGCACAACAACCGGGTGTGGGGCTGCTCGAGCACCGAGAATGTCATCTATGCCTGCAAGCTGGGTGACGCCACCAACTGGTTCTCCTACCGCGGCACGGCGGCAGACAGCTACGCCGTAACCGTGGGCAGCGACGGAGCTTTTACCGGCGCGGCTACCTGCATGGGATACGTGCTTTTCTTCAAGGAGAACGGCTTACACAAGCTCTACGGCACCAAGCCCAGCGACTACCAGATGAGCAGCATCCAGTGCTCGGGCGTGGCCAAGGGTGCCCACCAGAGCCTCTGCGTCATCAACGAGACACTGTACTACCTCTCGATGGACGGCGTCATGGCGTGGGACGGCAGCCTGCCCACCAAGGTGTCGGCCTCGCTGGACGAGACGGCCATGAGCCGGGTGACAAGGGCGGCCGCCGGCGGGCTGGTGGGGCGGTACTACCTGCACACCGAGAGCCCCGGCGGGCAGAGGCTGCTGGTGTACGACACCGAGAAAGGACTCTGGCACGAGGAGGACGCCACCGGCTGGGCCATGTGCTCCACCGGGCGGCAGCTCTACCTCTGGGACAAAGAGGCAATCTGGGCCGCAGACGGGAGCCGGGAAGCCGGCGGCGAAGAGGACACGGTGGAATATGAGGCTGTGACCGGAGACATCGGACTCGGAGACCCGGACGACAAGTATTGCAGCCGGGTGACGGTGCGGCTGGACGCCATGGAGCGGACCGTGGTGACGCTGTGGGCCAGCTTCGACGGCGGCGAGTGGCAGGAGATGGGCCGGGTGGACACCCGGGACAGGCGGGTGCAGGTGAACCTGCCCTTTGTCCCGACCCGGCACGACACCATGCGGCTGCGTCTGACCGGAAAAGGGCAGATCGCAGTGAGGAGCATCGCCATGACGCTGAGCAGCAGCGAGGGCGGAAGAGTAAACGGAGGTGTACCGAGACGTGGCTAGTATCGTGGGACTTTCGAAGATCTCCATGCCGAGGCTGGATGGGCTGGATACGGCCAGCGCCCGGGAGCTGAGGAATTATCTGTACCAGATGCAGGAGCAGCTGGAATACATTTTGAGCAACATTGACACGGAGAACCTTGCGGGGAATCTGCAGGAGAAGCTGAAATAACACATTGACAGGAGGACAGAGAACATGAGCAGAGTGAGAGATGCGAGAGTGCAGCTGGATGCTTGGGAGGCGAAGAAGCCGGGCGACTACACCAGCAAATACAAGGACAAGATCGACGGCGTGATGGGCAAGCTGGACGGGATGAAGGACTTTAGCTACGACCCCACCCGGGATGCGGCCTACGAGCAGTATAAGAACAGCTACACCCGGCAGGCGAAGCTGGCCAACGAGAACGCCCAGGCCAACGCCAGCGCCATCTCGGGCGGGTACGGCTCCAGCTACGGCACCCAGGCGGGCCAGAGCGCCTACCAGAACGCCATGGCGGGCCTGAGCAGCGCCACGAACAGTCTGTACAGCCAGGCGCTGAACCAGTACACCCAGAAAAAGAGCGACCTGCAGAGCCAGCTGACCGGCTACCAGCAGGCCGAGGCACAGGACTACGAGAAGTACCAGACCAACTACCAGAACTGGGAGAACCAGCGCAACTACTATCAGAGCGCGTACAATCAGGCGGCCAGCGAAAGCCAGGCGAAGAAGAGCCGGGGGACGGGCCTCTTTGGGACGATCCTGAGCGTTGCCGCAAGTCTGCTGCCGTTTTTGCTGTGAGTTTTCCAGCATAAAAAAAGCGCCCAGCCCGGAAGAGGCTGAGCGCTTGGGGATTTATGCAAGATGGAGCTTTTCCTTCAAGGCATCCTGAAGAACGCCGGAGAAGTTGATGTGTGCGGCCTCGGCAGCATCGTTGAGCCAGGCCGGGACGGAAAGAGTTTTTTTGACGGGACGGAACTGCTTTTGGTAGGCGGCCATATCGAAGGGTACCATGACCACGAAGTCTCCGGCCTCCACCGGAAGAGAGGAAGGAACGGAAGGAGTGGGGCAGACAGCGCACTCCTCCAGCATCAGGCCGATGGCATCCTGTGCCATCCGCACAGCCTCATCCATCGTATCGCCCTGCGTAAAGCAGCCCTCGATGTCGGGGACGGTGACAGAGTAACCTGTGGCCTCGGGGTGGAACACGGCGGGATAGAAAACAGCGTTCATGGAAATACCTCCTTATTTCTTCAGCCCGGCCAGTTTGAGGATATTTTTCTCTGTGCCGGGTTTGAGGTCTTTGGCGTGGAAAGGGACGATAGTGGTCTTGCCGGTGGCGGGGTTGTGGTATTTGCGATGAGAACCGTTGGAGCTGACGAACACGAAACCGTTCTGTTCGAGCAGGCGAACGATCTCTTTGGGGGTCATTGGCATGAGGATGCACCTCCGAATCTGTAATTATAATATATACGTATTTTACGTATTTGTCAAGAGAGGAGTTAAAGATGGGCGTATTCAAGAGATACAAGGACGCGCAGGCGGCGCAGAAGGACGCGGAGAACGCGATGCCGGGGGCGTACCAGAGCAACTACACCGACCGGATCAACGAGGCACTGGACAGCATGGGCGCGGCCAGCAATGCGGGCTATGACGTAGGCACGGACAGCGAACTCTACCGGCAGTACCGCGCGGGCGCGCAGGCGAATGCCAGGGCGGCGGCTGAGAACGCCGCTGCGGGCGCTGCCGCGCTGAGCGGCGGGTACGGCTCGAGCTACGCAAACAGTGTGGCCCAGCAGGGCTACCAGCAGGCCATGGCGAACGTGGACAGCGGGCTGGCCGGGCTGCGAGACAAGGCCCTGACCATGTACCAGCTGAAACAGAACGGCCTCTCGGGGCTGCTGAGTGCGCTGCAGAGTCAGGACAGTCTCGAGGCGGCAGAGCATCAGGGGGCTGTGGCCAACGCGCAGGACTGGCGGGACTACAAGAAGAGCCGGGCAGACCAGGCGGCGCAGGAGAAGAGCGATTTCCTCTCGAACCTGTGGGAGATGGCGAAGAGTGTGGGCAGAGCCGGTCTGACGGCCTACGACACCTACAAGGGATACACCCAGCAGCAGTGGGAGAACGAGTTTGCCCGGGAACAGTGGGAGTACAACAAAGAGCGCACCGGCCAGAGCGATGCGCTGAATGCCTACGAGCAGGCGTTTAATCTGTACCAGCAGGGAGCGGACGATGCCGCGAACGCCGTGCTGGGCCGGTATGGTCTGGATACCGGAATCTTCGACAATTACAGCGGCGCACCCATCACCCGCGCAGACAAGGCGGGTGCGCTCACGACCGCAGCCGGGCTGGCAGGCGGCGGCAGCGACGAGGCCGCACGGGCGGTGCTGGAGCTGTACGGCCTGGATCCGAACTCTGTGGGGAATTACAGGACGATCGCAGGACGGCAGCTTGCAACGACGCTGGCGAAAAAGAGCGCAGGCAGCTCGGGCAGCTCTTCGGGCGGCTCTTCGGGCAGAAGGAGCGGCGGAACGAAAAGCAGCGGGAGCAGCTGGACGAACAGTCAGCTGCAAAGTATGGCAAAGACATTTTCCTCTATGAAGGGAAATGAGCCGCTGTACGATTTTTACAAGAAGACCTTAACGGATAATGGGTGGCTCGATGCAGATACTGCGAACGACCAGAGTGCAAGCCAGAGCGGCGGCGTAGATATGGCGGCAATGCTGGCAAAGAACTATGCGAAAAAAGGTTATAGCGCGTGGGCTATCATGAACAACATGAGCCAGAACGGGTACAGTGATAACGAAATTGCAAGAGCGCTTGAGAAAGCGGGGGTGAAGGGCTGATGGCGTGGACAGCAGAAAAAGTTAAGGCGATGAGAGAAAGCAACCCGTCGAAGGCGGCAGAAAGCTCTGGGTGGACGGCGGAAAAGGTGAGAGCTATCCGCACCAAGACACCGAATCCGTCCACTGCGTCGAGCACAGTACCGCCCAAAAGCAACATCTATGCAGATGCCCTGCAGCAGTACACCGAGCGGCACGCCAGCGACATGGGGGAGGTGGATGCGAGGAACGATACCAGTCTTGCCGGAAGAGCACTCGCCCGGCAGGACCTCTCAGCCACTGGCGTGTCGGGCAAGTTTCCGCTGGACGCTGGAAGTTCTACGGGGCGTAAAATGGCGGGCGCTGCTACAGAGGACAGCGGCAGCGGCCCTGCGCGGCAGATGCCGGAAGCGGCAGCCCGGGCGCTGGACATGGGGCAGAAGTGGGGCGTACCTGCGAAGAGCGGGAACGTGCTGGAGAACGTGGGCAGCGGGGCCATGGCCTACGGCAGCGGCCGAGCGCAGGAGCTGAAAGCCAGCTTTGCCAAGGACAGCGTACCGGACGAGTTCGACCGGATCAACCAGTGGATGGACACCGGGGACAACAAGAATCTGGCCGACGCGGTGCGGCGGGTGGACAACACCCACGGCGCGTACACGGACGCCGACCTGATCAAGAAGGGCGGCTGGACACAGGCGCAGATCGACGAGGCCCGGAAGATGAACGCTGCGCTGGACGCCATCCCAGCATGGCAGCGGTATGCGCGCCGGGCGGCGAACACCATCGGCGGCATCGGAGACACGGTGGCCGCTGCCCCGGTGCTGGGCGCGGAGTACGGCGTACAGGCGGGAAAGAACATTGACGCCACCCTGAAGAACTGGAAACAGGTGGAGCAGGAGGTAAAGGGCGACGAACACGCCCAGAGCCTTTTCGACCTTTTGACCGACGTGGACATGGATTATAACCCCACCTGGCCGGAGAGCCGGAACCGGGAGCTCATCTCAATGGGGTACAACTCCAAGGAGATCCGGGAGATGCGCCAGAAGCTGGCGGGGCTGGAGGTGAGCGACGGCATCGACAAGAACCAGAGCGTGGGCTACCAGCTCTACGACCGCGGGCAGCAGCTGACGGCTGCGGCCCAGAGCGGCCTGAGCCCGGCGCAGAAGGCCGTGACGGGGGCTGTGACCAGCGCAGCGGAGAATCTGGCCATTGCAGCAGGCGGCGAGGGCGCTGCATGGATCCTGCCTATGCTGAGCGCCCAGGGCGCAGCGGAGGCCATGGGCCAGAGCGCGGAGAAGGGCGAGAGCGCCGGTAAGGCATTGGGCGGCGGCCTCGCCAAGTTTGGCGCAGGGTGGGCCATCAACTCGGTGGGCGCGGCTGACCTTGCAAAGACCATGGGCTCGGACTACGCCAAGGACACGATGGCCGGGCAGATCGCGGACTGGGTGCAGGGGCTGGCGGGCAGCTCGGAGCTGGCGAAGCGCTACCCGGCGGTGGCTGCGGCCATCTCGGGCGGCATCGACAACTCGATGCAGGCATTCGCGGAGACCTATGCGGACATGGCCATTGACGCTGCGCTGGGGGACAGCGAGGCGGCGAAGAACCTGTTTACCAAAGACACCTTCCTCACCGCTCTGGAAAGCGGACTCTCCGGCGGTGCGTCCGGCGCGCTGGGCGGCGCTGTGGGCTCAGGGCTGCACAGCATGAGCGAAGCGCTGGACAGGGAGGCGGAGCGTTACGACCGGACGGACCGGATGAAGCGGGCTGCCGCCCAGCAGAAGGAATGGGAGGCCCGGGCAGCGGAGCCCTCTCAGTCGGCTACGGATAGCTCTGCTGATAGAGCGCTGGCAGGGCAGGACCTCTCAGTCGCTGACGCGACAGCTCCCCTTAAAAGGGGCAACGGCGACGACCGCGGCCAGTGGCCGAAACAGGGAGGAGCTGTTGGGGCAGCGGCCAGCGGGATGCAAGCGACAGCGCAGCAGACGCTGGGAGCCGCAACCCGGGCGCAAAGCGCCACTGGCGTGCCGGGCAGCTCTCAGCTGGACGCCGGAAGTGCTGCGGGGCGTGAGATGGCGGGCCTTGCGACAGAGGGAAGCGGAAGCGTAAATGAGACTGCCGCAAAATCGGAAAACCCGGCGGTGCGGCAGTTTGCCGAAGTGGCGGCGAACGACAATCTGACGGGCAGGACTATCGGGCTGTTTACGCCGAACGCCGAGAACCGGGAAAACCGTGCGGCCTTTGAGCAAACTTACGGCGTGACGCTGCCTGACACTGCGGGCACGACCCGCCGAATGCTGCGGGATATTGCAGCGCAGCAGAACGTGAAAAGCGAAGCTGCGCCTGCTGTACAGAGTGCAGAGCTGCCCAGCGAAGCTGCGAGTGTGCCGCAGACAGTACAGGACACTTCCGCAGAAACTGGCGATGCCATGCCGGAAACGGCTGCGCCGGACAACGTGCGTGAAGCGGCTGCCGCCGCAGCTGAAACCGACGGCTACGAGAACGCCCCGCTGCGGGAGACTCTGGGTCTCCGGCCGGAAGCGCCGAAGACTCAGCGAGAGGCCGAGGTGCAGCGGGCGCTGGAAGGCTGGCGGGTGACGGACAAGGCAGCCGAGACCATCAGCAAAAATATGCCGGACAGGGTGGACGCCGACCGGTATGCGGCCGCAGCGTCGCCGCTGTACCGGCTGGGCCGGAGCGGCGCAGACACCTTTGCTCAGGCGCTGGAGCTGGCGGGCAGCATGAGCGGCACGGCGGCGGACATCAATTATATCCTGAGCACCGACGCCGGCCGGACGGCCCTTGAGATCGCCTACACCCAGGGCAAGGGCGAACGGATGCTGTATGCCGAAAAGATGGCCGGGCTGGGCGGCGCGCTTGGCAGCGAGAGCACCAGCGGCAGGGGCGAGGTGTACGCCAAGGGTACGATGCGGCAGGAGAGCGACCCGGCCAGCCAGATCATCAGCCTGAATGCTGCGGCCACCGGCACGGATGCGGTGCTGAAGAACGTGCTGCAGAACGACCCGGGAGTCAGGGCCTATGTGGACACCGAGACGGCCCGGATCTTCTTCGGAGACAACGCGCAGGACATCTTCGGCACGGTGCTGCACGAGGACTACCACTGGTACAACGCACTGGATGCCGAGGGCGCAAGGACTTTGCAGGAGCACGCGCTGGAATATCTGGCGAAGAGCAGCGGCTACGAAAGCCTGGACGAGATGATCCGGACGAAACTGCGGGATTACAGCGCCCAGAGCCTGACCTATGAGCAGGCAGCGGAAGAACTGGTGGCCGACGCATGGCGGGGCATCTTTGACAGCGAGGAGAGCTTCAAGCGCTGGGTGACGTTCCAGCGCGGGCAGGCAGAGAAGAACGCAGGCAAGAGCGGCACCATCCACAAGGTGATGGTGCAGGTGCGGCAGATGCTGGACACGCTCATCAGCCGGGCGAAGGAAGTGCTGACCATCGACCCGGACGACCGCGCCGCCCTGAAAGCGAAGCGGCTGGCCGAGGCCGAAAAGCGCACTTTGCAGGACGAGTATTTCGCCCATGCAGAAAAGGCCATGGACAACCTGCGGACGGCAAAAGAAAACGCCGCAGCCCTCAAGACCAAGAGCGCGGCGGAAAAGCAGGGGGTTCGGTTTTCGATTTTGAAGGATAAGGCCGGAGAGACTTATATCAAAATCGACGAAGATATTCTGAAGGATGTCCCGCAGGAAGAGTGGAAGTCTACGGTCAAGCAGGCTATCAAGGAGCGTTTTCCGAACGGCTTTAAGCGGAACGGCTGGACGATTGAAAATACGAAAGAAAGCCGCAAGGAATTTGTCTGGTCAAAGTATACGAAAGCATTGCAGTGGGAGAGCGCAAATGCCTATGCAGATAAAATGCGGATAGCAGCCAATCTGGACGAGATCATCCGGACGGCAGACGAAGTATACCGTGAGCCTGCGAGCCACAAGAATGCGGAAGCATTCAACCGGGGAAAAATCAAGATCCAAGTCGGGCAGAACGCCTATGAGGCGGATGTGCTGACGGCCATCAAAACGGACCAGCGGGAGATATTCTATGATATTGTGGACATTAAGCCCATAAAAATAGAGACCTCCGGCAAAGCCCACATAGAATCCGAAGATTCGAGGAGCAACGGACCGGAGGTCTCGGTAGAAGCCTCCGGTGGAACCGTCACCAAAACACAAAGTCATGATGCCAGCAGATTGCCGGAGGCTTCTAAGCAAAGTATAGCACGAACCTCCGACGAAAGCAAGAGAACCGACGAGGCTGTGAAGAAAACGGTGAGGTTCCAGCTAAGCGCTCCGGTGGAAGTAGGCAAAACCAAGGAACTGGTGGCTGTACATAATCTAACAGAAGAGAATCTGAAGGAGGCACTGGAACTGGGAGGTATGCCGTCGCCTTCTATCGCGGTGGTGAAGGCACAGGACGGCCACAGTAAGTATGGTCCCATCTCGCTGGTGTTTGGCCCGGATGCCATTGACCCGCAGGCCAACCGTGCAAACCGGGTGTATGGCTCGGATGCCTGGACGCCGACCAGGCCGAACGTGGAGTACGAGGTAAACAGCAAAGCGGCAGCTGATTTTGAAGATACTGTATATGAAGCCAGCCAGAGCGATTTTGAGGGAAAGTTTGCAAACAGCTCGTCGCTGCAGCGTATTGGTGTAGATGAGGTGAGCAGCGAAAATCGTGAGGAGTTAGCGCAGAAGCTCCAGCGGGATACTGCGGTGCAGCTGGCATATCTGAAAGCTCAGGGCGAGAAGGTAGAACCCATATACAGGACGGAGAAGGAACAGTTCGATAGCCTCGGAAATGATTCACTGGAAAAAATCATCGAATATGCCGGGGCGGACGAACTCAAGAAAGTCTTCGAGGGAGGAGACTTTGACCTGATGGACAAGCTGGCCGACAAAGCAGCGGATGCACTGGAAGAAAAGTATACACACGGCTCGCTGGAAGGTCAGAATCGGCGATGGCAGATGCGCATCAATAAACTGCGCAATGAGGACCGTGGACGCCTGTATGGCCTGCTCGAACACGCGTATAAGATGATGACTGATACCAGCGATGGAAAAGCAGAGCTGGATGTGGAAGCTACTAGAGAGGCCATCCGGCAGGCGGCTCCCGAAGCAGCGGTGAAAAGCTGGGTAAAGGAACAGCTTGGAAATGTGCTGGGACAGAAAGGCATCCGAAACAGCAAAGACCGTTTCACACCCGGCGGAAAGAGACGAAGTTTTACGGAACTGCATAATCCCTATACACTGGAAAACCTTGTGGCGGCTATGAATGCGCAGAATGCCCGAGGGCAGGATGTGTGGGGTGTGTCAGCTGCAACGCTGATGTCAACTACGACCGCAGAGTATAAAAGCCTTGATGAGGTACGGGCAGACAAGAACCGTTTACAACAGATGCAGGAAGAAGAATATAAGGCGCTGTTGGAAAAGGCAGACGGCCAGATTGAAAAGGTCGTTGACAAGCTGCGCAGCGAGACAGAAGCCCACGCCGACAACAGCTTTGAAGAACGGGAAATACTGGGTGACATTCTGCTGCGAGCTGCACAGGGAAGCCAGACAGCCGCAGCGATCGGCAAGGTCTTTGCAAAAGAAGGCTACATCATTGGTAAGGACACAGCCCAGATGATACGGCAGCTGTACAAAGATGTGGCCGCTATCCCTACCGGGTATTTTGAGGCTAAACCTCAACGTGCGGTGAGCTTTGATGAGGTAAAGGCAGCTGTCCTGCCGGACAACGCCAGCGAGACGCTGGTGAACAGTCTGAAGGAGCAGGGTGTGCCGGTGTATCAGTACAAAGCCGGAGACGATGCCAAGCGCACCGAGATTTTGAACAAGCTGCCGAATGTACGTTTCCAGAAGGCCGAGCAGGCCGACCGGGAGGCAAAGCAGAACCAGCAGCGGCAGGCCAGCCGGGTACTGGCGGAAAAGGCAGCGGCCTTTGACACCCTGAACCAGTTCTTCGGCCTGATGAAGAACACCCGGCTCTCGGACGCTGCTCTCGAGAGCCTCGCCATCCGATGGACGAAGACCAACGGCAGCCGGGCCGACCGGACGAAGCTGGCAAACGAGACGCGGGCGCTGGTGGAGTATCTGCGCTCGGAGGGCGCGGACATGGCCAAGGCGCAGGGACTGGCCGAGACGCTGGCAGGCGAGGTGCTGGATGAGGCGACCTACCGGAACACGGAGCTGTGGAACGAATACCCCGACCTGCATGACCTGACCTACACGGTAGACAAGAACGGCAAGGCCAAGGCCGAGCTTGTGAAGCGGTACGGAAGCTGGACAGAGGCGGTGGCCGAGGCCCGGCGCCACGGCGTGAAGCTGCGGCAGGCGGAGGGATACCGGGACGGCAACCCGGCGGAACAGTACGAGGCCATCGTGAACGACACCCGGGCCGTGGGCGGCGTGAAGGAGAGCGCCGCGGCACTCTTCCGCTCAGCGGCACAGGAAGCGGGCGTGGCGGGCGCAGCCGGCATGGAGAGCACGGAATGGCTCGACGTGCTGATGAACGTACACGACACCATCAAGCCCAAGATGATGAGCCGGTTCGCGGACGCTGCCGAATACGAGGACGCCAAGGTGGAACTGGCGGGCCGGATGATCGGCGACATCATGAGCCACCCGGAGATGACCGATGCCGAGGCGGTCTTCGAGGGCATCCTGAAACACAACCGTGAAGTGGCCGCAATGGCCGCCGGAAGCGAGGAACGTGCGGCTGAGGTGACGAAGGGGCTGAAGAGTGTGCAGCAGGCCCAGCGGAAAGCCTTTGCCGACCGGATGCGGGAAAACAGCCGCAGCCAGAGCGCCGAGGCCAAGAGCGTGAGCCGGGCGGAACGGCAGCTCAACGAGAATCTGGAAACGCTGGGCGCGCAGGTGAGCACGGCGGCGGGGCTCGACGAGAAGATGACCGCCCTGCGGGAAGCCTACGAGCGGGAATGGAAGGCCGAAAAGAGCCGAATGAAGCAGGCCCGGCAGGAGATGCTGGACGAGATAAAGCTGGAGCGGCAGCAGATGCGCTCCCAGATCAACGACCTTTCCCGGCAGGTGGCCGGAGAGCAGCGGAGAGCCGACCGGGCAGAGCGGCAGCTGCTGGTACAGGAAAACGAGATTATGGAATGGGAAGCCGAGAACCAGCGCAAGGCCGAAGCGTGGCAGGAAAAACAGGCCCAGCGGAATGCAATCGCCATTGAAACGGCCCGGCAGCAGCGGGACGAGGACGTAGCCGTGGCCAAGGCACTGGCCGAAAAGCGGGTACAGAAAGCCCGGGAAGGACGGAAGGCGGACGAACTGAAACGGAGCATCCGGAACAATGCCGCCCAGCTCAACCAGATGGTGCTGCGGCCGAAGCCCGGGAAATATGTGCAGAAGAGCCTCATCGTGCAGGCCGCCGAGGTGGCGAAGCTGGCAGACATGGCAGTGCTGAACAACAACGCCCTGACCAAGCTGACCGCCCTGCAGGACAGCATCCGGCGCAGCGGAGAGATGGACGCCGGCATCCACGCCGACTGGGAGAACAGCGGCGTGGAAAACCTCATCCAGATGCTGCGGGACGACATGAACGCCAGCAAGCAGGCAAAACTGGACCGGCTGAACAAGCAGCTGGAAGAAGCCAAGGCCCTGCCGGACGGCGACAAGGCCGAACAGCTGCGGGACCGGCTGCGCCAGCGTATCCGGGAGACGGAGAACCGCACCTATCTGCCCATGACGGTAGACCAGCTGCGGATGCTGAAGGCCATCACGGCCAGCACCCTGCACATGATCCGGACCGAGAACAAGACCCTGAGCCTTGCGAGGGCCGAAGAAGTGGACGGCATGGCCATGAAGGCCGCCCGCGAGGTGCTGAACTCGGAGGGCAACGGCTTCGGAGAGAAATTTGAAAAAGCGAAGGGCGCGATGAACCGCTACCAGCTGGACATGCTGGGCGGCACGAGAATGTTCCGGCGCCTGGGCGGCTACACCAAAAACGGCCAGATGGAGAAGCTGGGGCAGATGCTGAACGACGGCCAGCGGCGGCAGACGGAGATCCTGGTAGAAGGCGAAAGCCTGTTTGCCAACGTGACCGGTAAGGAACACCTGAAAGAGGTGGAGGCATTTGCAGGCCCCGGTGCAGAGCTGGTGGACATCGGCCTGAAGGACAGCAAGGGCAATGCCGTGCCGCTGAACCACGCACAACTGTGCAGCCTGTACATGCTGCTGCGCAACGAGGACAGCCGCCACCACCTGATGACCGGCGGCCTGACCCTGCCGGACGCTGCCCAGTACGCCAAGGGCAACATCGAGAGAGCCTACCAGCGCAGCCAGACGGTGATGCTGGGGACGCTGGTGGACGCCGACGGTGTCCCCATGGCCGACACCATTTTGCAGACGGTACAGGACGCCATGACGGACTATGACCGAAACTGGTGCAAGGACATGGAGGACTTTTTCGGGCGGTACACCACGAACCTCATCAACGAGACCAGCATGAAGCTGCTGGGCTATGACCGGGCCACCGTGAAGAACTACTACCCCATCGCGGTGGACCGGAGCACGCTGGCGACGGAGATCGAGGGCGTGAAGATGGATGCCACCATCGAAGGCCGGGGCTTTTTGAAGGAGCGCGTGAAGAGCGACAAGCCCATTTTGCTGGAAGAGTGCCAGAACGTGGTGAACCGGAGCCTGCGGGACACGGCAGCCTATGCGGGCCTTGCGGCCCCCATCCGGGACGTGCAGCGGGTGCTGAACAGCACCGTGGAGACGGCGGAGGGCATCGGCGTGCTGAAGGACAAGATCATCGGCGAGAAGTGGGGCAGGGAGACGGTAAGCTACATCAATGACCTGCTGACCGACCTGCAGACCAGGCAGCGGCACCGCAGCAGCACCATGAGCCGGGCGCTCGACCGGATGCGGGGCAACTACGCCGGGGCCATCCTGACCGTGAACCCGGGCGTGGCCATCGCGCAGGCAGCCAGTCTGCCCACGGCGGGCGCTGTGCTGGGAGCGGACACCATGGCGGCGGTGCTGCCCTTCGTAAAGAATTTCTCGGGCAAGCAGCGGGCTGCGGTGGAAGCGGAGATCCGCCGGCACGGCGACGCCCTGCTGCAATACCGCCTGCGGGGAACGAAGCGGGGCGAGATGAGCTCCATCGGCGCGCACAAAAACCTTGTGGCGAAGGCCTCGGAGGCCATGCCTGCCGTGACCGGCTGGATCACCGGCATGGACGAGATCACGGTGGCCGCGCTGTGGGAGGGCGCGAAGCGGTATGTGGAGCGCCACGCAGCGGAGTTCGGCGAGGACGCTGCGGAGAAGGGCAGCGAAGCCTACTGGGAAGCCGTGAACAAGATGTACCAGCGGGTCATCGAGGAGACCCAGCCCAACTACACCACCATGCAGCGGGCGGGCATCCAGCGCAGTGACAACGAGTTTGTAAAGACGCTGACCATGTTTACCACCCAGCGCTTCCAGAACTACGGCATCCTGGCCGACGCCGTGGGCGACTACAAGGCTCAGAAAGCCCGGTATGCTGCCGACCAGAGCGCCGAGAACAAGGCCGAGGTACAGCGGGCCGGACAGGGCCTGCGCCGGGCGGCGGCAAGCCAGGCGGTGCAGACGGCGGTGTTTGCCCTGATGAAGATCGGCGCGGACTTTTTGCTCCACCGGTGGGACAAGGAGCAGGACGAAAACGGCGACATCACGGCGGCCAGCGTGGGCAAGCGGTTCTTCGACCTGTACACCGAAAGCGCAGCCGGAAACTTTTTGTACGGAGCGGAGATCTACAGCGTTATCTCGAACGCCGCAAGCGGCGCGGACTACGACGTGGTGAGCGCCACCAATATCAGTGCGGTGAACGATCTGTTTGCCGCCTTTACCAAGACCGCCAAGCTGCTGCGGACGGACACCGGCGAGATGAGCGAGGAAGAGCTGGCGGCGCACCACCAGAAGCTGAACAAGGCGGTGCTGAAGGACATCCAGTGCGGCCTTGAGCTGTACGGCGTACCGGCGGCCAACATCCGGAAGGTGATGCAGGCGTTTGAAGGCTACTGGGAGGATGCACAGGCCATCGGCAGAGGCGAAGGGTTCAGCTTTAGCTCTGCACCCTCTTCGGCCACCGGGCAGTACGACCGGCTGTACAACGCCATCCAGAGCGGGGACAGCGAGGAGGCTGCTGCGGCGATGAAGAAGCTGGAACAGATGAACAAGACGGACAAGGTGGACAGCGAGCTGGCAAGGCGGCTGAAGCAGTACGACGCCGACGTGCTGGCGGCGGCTGAGGCCCGGAACGCCGGGAAGACCCGGGCAGAGGAAAAGGCCCGGCAGGCCGTATTCGAGAAACTGCGGGAGGGGCTGGGCGTCGCCCCCGCGACGGACAGAGCCAAGGGCAAAGCGGACGCGGCCCGGCGGGCGCAGCTCATCGACGTGGTGAACAAGGCGGTGGACGGCAAGGCGGACGAACTGTTGGCGGGCAGCAAGGACGGCAGCGTATACGACGCGCTCCTGGACGAAGTGGAGAATGGCCGGGTGGAGGACGTGCAGGCCGAGATCGGCCGACTGCTGACCGCAGGCAAGGACAAGGGCAGCATCAAGGACAAAATAACCGAGGCCGTGAAGGAAGAGTATCTGGCCGGAAGCGACGGCGACCGGGAGAAGCTGGAAAAGAAGCTGCTGGCCCTCGAGGACGCAGACGGAAACCCGCTGTACGAGGAAAAGAACTTTGCGCAGTGGGTGAACGC
>ENA-USUA01000576-USUA01000576.1-human-gut-metagenome-genome-assembly--contig:-NODE-576-length-21419-cov-500.589729_pt1 | contig 21419 bp, 16 predicted proteins | sample MGYA00250057_ERZ773390 | MGnify/ENA primary metagenome ERZ773390 (study PRJEB29103, sample SAMN06111941) | human gut metagenome | biome: human gut; feature: ankylosing spondylitis patient; material...
TATCACCCGTAACCACCTTTACCTCGATACCTGCATGGCGGCACTCCTGCACGGCAGCAGGAACATCCGGACGGATAGGATCGGTAATGGCTGCAATGGCCTGCAGCTGAAGGTCGTTGGCATCGAGAAGTGCTACCACCTCGGCAGTAGAGGTTCTGGAAGTTCTCATGATAGAAGTTTCTACCTTCTTATAGGCAAACGCCAGGGTTCTCATAGCCTTATGCTGCCACTCATCGAGTTCTTCGGCTGACTGTCTCTGCATTCTATCTTCGATGATGCATTTCTTCATCACGATTTCAGGCGCACCCTTCACGAAGAGATAGGTCTCGCCATCAATTTCTGCCAAGGTTGCCATCATCTTTCTCTCGGTAGAGAAAGGCAACTGCTTGAGCACATTCACCTGCTTGCGGAGTTCTTCATAATCCTTGCCCTGGGCATCGAGCCAGAGCAGGAGAGCCGACTCGGTAGGGTTTCCGATAGGTTTGCCGTCATTCAACTCGGCTGTAGAATTGAGGGCAATGGCAGTATCAAGCAGCGTCTCATCGCCCTGCTTGAGTTCCAGGGCGCTCACCTGCATCTTGTTCTGGGTAAGCGTACCGGTTTTATCGGTACAGATCACGGTAACGGCACCCATGGTTTCGCAGGCATGGAGCTTGCGCACCAGATTGTTCGACTTCAGCATTCTTCGCATGTTGAGCGCCAGAGAAAGGGTAATCGCCATCGGCAATCCCTCCGGCACCGCCATCACAATCAGGGTAACAGCCATCATGAAGTATTTCAGCACGATTTCTGCCATATAGAAATAATCCTTGCCGCCCCATGCCGGGTTGGTGAGGATATCGTGAATCAGAAAGATGAAGAAGGCTGCCACAGATACCACGGAGCCCACCTTGGAAATCATCTTCGCCAACTTATCGAGCTGCATGTGAAGCGGTGTCTCCACCGAAGTCTGCTCAGTAGATTTCTTCGCCACCTTACCAATCTCGGTAGCATCGCCCACGGCAGTAACCACGAACTCGCCCCTGCCATTCATCACCATGGTAGAACGGAGGATGACGTTGCGAGGATAGGCTCCATCGCCACCGCCTTCCAGAGATTTCTCGGCAACCGGTTCGCCCGTAAGGGCAGATTCATTAATCTGCAGGTCGTTGCAGACGATGAGTTCGCCATCGGCAGGTACCTCGTCGCCCACTTCCACAAGCACTACATCTCCCACCACCACATCGTGGCGCGGAATCTCCATCACCTTACCATTGCGGCGCACCTTAACCGGCTGCTCTTCGCTGAGCGCCGTAAGCAGATTAAACTTCTTGGCTGCATCGCGCTCAAAGTAGAAGCCCACGGTAGTAGCAAGAAAAACTGCCACGAAGATACCGATGGTCTCCATGAAATTCTTTTCGATAAAAGCAAGGATAAGGGATACAAAAGCCGCCACAAGAAGTATCTGGATAATCGGGTCGCGATATTTATCCAAATACAATTTCCATAATGAAGTACGTTGAGGAGGGGTAAGCACGTTCTTGCCATGCTGTTCCCTACTCTGTTTAACTTGTTCATCGGTAAGACCGATTCTTTTATTTTTGTCTATGTCCATTTCTGAATAGAAATTCTTTTTCTTTTTTGTACGATTAATAAGTACATACGCACGTGTGCGCACATAATTTGGTGCAAAGATACGCTATTTTTCTGATTCTAAGAAAATTTTTAAGATTTTATTTGGTTATTTGCCCAAAATCTAGTATCTTTGCACTCGAATTTAATAAAAATTCAACGGACTTGTAGCTCAGTTGGTTAGAGCAACAGACTCATAATCTGGAGGTCCTAGGTTCAAGCCCTAGCTGGTCCACCTTGAAAATCAAGCAGTTAAGCAGAAAGTGCTTAACTGCTTTTTTCATTGCAAGTTTGCTTGAATTTGGTCTATTTGTTTTTGCGTATTCCGCAAAAGTTTCTTTGCCCATCTTACTCCTTCACCATGTTCAGAGAATGCGATATAATCTAGCCCTAACGCAACTAATTCTTCAAACTGCAAAAGAGCATTTTCAGATAAGCCGTTAAACATCAACGCAACAGCATAGTCATACTTAACAAGAGGGTCATTGGGTTCTTGCTCAAAAGCAGCTTTTGCATAAGTCAAGCAACCTGCCTTATCCCCAACGGCCTTATAGGTCTCGGAAAGAATCGTCTTCAAATAATACTCTTTGGAATAACGCTTGCAAATGACACGAAGATAGCGCACTAGTTTTTCCTTGTTGTTACTCTCTTCCAAAGCATCTATTCTTTTCAAGATTCGATTCCGCTGAGATTCAGAAGCATATCCTATATCTGAGGCTTTTACAACAGTCCTTGGATGACTATACCTCAATACTTTATAGAAAAGGACAGCTTCCTTTTTGGAGAAATCGCTTTCAATACCTTTTCCTCGGTGTGACAAATGCTCTTCCATGAGAGCCAAGGCCTCCTTATCTTTAAAAAGATGATAGAGACAATCTGCCTTATAATATCTAGAATCATTGATGACAGACTTTGCCCATCTGACACCATAGCCATTTTCCGCAACCTCCTCAATAGTCATATTTAAAACAACATCCCACTCTTCTATGGATTGTTCATATTTTTCTAATGACCAAAGGATTCTGCTACGAGTATAATTCAAAAGAGGCATGACAGGGCATACCGCTTTTGCTTTATCGGCATAAGACAAAGCTTCCTTATCTTTGCATCTGTTCCATAGGACATTTGCAAGTTGAGTCAACAAATAGCAGTTATTTGGTGACAAAGCAAGTTTCTTTCTCAACAGTTTTTCTGCTGCTGAGAAGGAATTGCTCTTTATAAGTTCAATCAATTTATCCATCTTACTTAGAACTATTTGATTCTGTCCCAAAAGGAAGCTGTATCTCTTCGTTCCAAAGTTTCTCAAACGCTTCCTTTGATATTGCATGAATATTGAGATTTCGATAATCATCCATAGTCATGTCATTATCACACCAATACCCCCAGTTCTCTTCAAAGGGAGCTTTGAACACCACCAAGCCATTTTCTGCCACACCAACCTCTCTATTAGCATATTCTTCTACGTCATCATACTCTATGTACCATTCTTTAACGTAGCCAAGATTTTCCTCTAATGTAGGATTAGCCATCGGCATAAAATGGTTTAATAACCAATCTATAATCTTTTCCCATAATGTATTTTTAGTTTTTTTACCTATTAATACACTATCAAATGAAAAATATTGCATATTATCTTCTTTTAATCCTAATTTCCGTAACACCATAATTTAATATTTTTCAGAAACACCTGATCAACAATAAGTTGCTCAGGATTTTACCATATCAGAAATTTCACTTATCTTAGTGTTGTATATAAAAACAAATAAAACTCTGAATGACATGGCAAAAATACAAATAAAATCTAAGAAACTTGCTCCTTTTGGAGGAATTCTTTCGTTTATGGAGTTATTAAATGCTCTTTTGGATCAAACAATAGATTTCACCTTGGGATTGAGATGTACATTGTATGGCTATTAATATAGCGAGATTCTACGTTCTCTAATGTTGGTATATCTTTGTGGCGGCTCATGTATTGAGGATGTTACAACACACCTTATGAAACATTTGTCACTCCATCAGTTTCTTCTTACTTTGCCAAAAAAGCCAGACGATTGAGTAAGAGTATCCGGCAAAAAAGAGGGCAACTGGAGCTTTTGCAACCAAGTTGCAGAAACCTTTTCGTAATTTTGCAACCGAAATAGAAAAAGGAACTGAATGTTCCGGGTTATATAGAACTAAAAGTATTGCAAAATTATGGAAGAAATGAAACATTCTCACGAACATCATCATGAATGCCATTGTGAAAATTCTCACGAACATCATCATGACTGCTCATGCTCCACAGAAGAACATGAGCACCAGGGGTGCGGTTGCCACCACCATCATCATGAAGAAGGCGGTTTGAAATCCAAACTCTTTCTGATAGGAGCAACCATCATCCTCCTGATTATCGCTGTTTTCATCGAAAAGGAATACAGTCTGGCTACCTGGCAGTTGCTCCTCGTCTATCTCATTCCTTATTTATTGATAGGACACGAGACGCTGGGCGAAGCTGCAGAAGGTATTGCCAAGGGCGATATGTTTAACGAAAACTTTCTGATGGCTATTGCAACCATCGGAGCACTTTGCATCGGATTCTTCCCAGGATCAGATACTGAATTCCCGGAGGCAGTCTTTGTGATGCTCTTCTTTCAGGTGGGCGAACTCTTCGAAGGATATGCGGAAGGAAAGAGCCGCGATAGTATTTCGCATCTGATGAATATCCGACCAGATGTAGCGAATGTTGAAAGAAACGGAAAAGTAGAGGCCGTTTCGCCGGAAGACGTCAAGATAGGAGAAACTATCGTAATCCGTCCGGGAGAGAAAGTTCCATTGGATGGTATTGTTGTTGAGGGAAGCTCAGCCTTGAATACCATTGCCCTGACAGGTGAGAGTATGCCACGGGATTTGAATGAAGGCGATACTATCATGTCCGGTTGCATCAACCTGTCGGGAGTGGTTCGTGTACGCACCACCAAGAGTTTTGGCGAAAGTACCGTGTCCAAGATTATTGCGCTGGTAGAGAGTGCAGACAAGAACAAGTCGAAGAGTGAGGCTTTCATCACCCGTTTCGCCCGAGTCTATACTCCTATCGTTGTTTTCGCAGCCATTGCCCTGGCGGTTATTCCTCCATTCCTGACAGCTACGGGAATCGTTGGCGAAGGAACCTTTGGCGAGAACTTCCCATTATGGCTCAACCGCGCCCTGATATTCCTGGTGGTTTCCTGCCCATGCGCCCTGGTCATCAGCGTGCCCCTCACCTTCTTTGGCGGCATCGGTGGAGCTTCCCGGAACGGTATTCTCATCAAGGGCAGCAACTATATGGATGCTTTAGCCAAGGTGGGAACCGTTGTGTTCGACAAAACCGGAACTCTGACCCACGGAGAGTTTGCCGTGGCAGCTGTTCATGCTGATGATTTCTGCCCAGACCATTCATCCCATGATACAGATAATGTGCATATTGGCGAATATTCTGACAAGGAGAAAATTCTGCTGCATCTGGCAGCTCATGCCGAGCATTTCACCACCCATCCTATCGGCGCAGCCCTGCGTACTGCCTTCCCTCAAGAAGCAACGGATGGCTGCGAGGTGACCGATGTAGAGGAAATTGCAGGACAGGGTATCCGTACCCAAGTGAACGGGAAGGTGGTTTGCGTGGGCAACAAGAAGATGATGGAAAGCATCGGTGCCCAATGGCACGACTGCAACCAGGTGGGAACCATCATCCACGTCGCCATTGATGGCAAGTACGCAGGACATATTGTGATCAACGACACCCTTAAGGAAGGAAGCGCCCATGCCATCAGAGAGCTGAAAGAACTGGGAGTAGAGAAAACGGTAATGCTGACGGGCGACCGCAGAGAAGTGGGAGAAGATGTAGCCCACAAACTGGGACTGGACGAGTGCCGCGCAGAACTGCTGCCAACCGACAAGGTTTCGCATGTAGAACAACTGCTGAAGACGAAAACAGCAGGCAAGACGCTCGCTTATGTAGGCGATGGCATCAACGATGCTCCTGTATTGAAGCGTGCCGATGTGGGCATTGCCATGGGTGGACTGGGTAGCGATGCAGCCATCGAAGCTGCCGATGTAGTACTGATGGATGATGACCCTAGAAAGATTGCCCTTGCCGTAAAGATAGCCAGAAGAACCATTCATATCGCTCACGAGAACGTGATATTTGCCATCGGAGTGAAGGTTGCCGTACTGATTCTCGCCACCATTGGTCTCGGCACCATGTGGATGGCTGTCTTTGCCGATGTAGGTGTTACGGTACTGGCAGTATTGAACGCCATGAGAAGTTTGGGTAAAAATCGTCTTTTTTATCGTTAAATACCAAAATAAGTTGTATCTTTGCAGCCGAATTTTAATATACAATACTGAATGGTTATGTATAAAAAAGACATTTTGACTATGAATAAGATTATCAAACTCATCTTCGTACTCTGCTGCTTCTGCGGCATTGCACAGGCTCAGCCTCAACGCCCTAAGCTCGTTGTAGGCATCGTTATCGACCAGATGCGATGGGATTATCTCTATCGCTACTACGCCCGCTACGGCGAAGGCGGATTCAAGAGAATGCTCGGAGAAGGATTCAGCGTAGAAAACTGCAAGATTCCTTACATCCCTTCGGTTACAGCCATCGGCCACTCTTCTATCTGGACCGGTTCCGTTCCTTCCATCCACGGAATTGCAGGAAATAACTTCGTGAAAGATGGAAAGGTAGTGAATTGTACTGCCGACGATACCGTCAACCCTGTAGGTTCTGACAGCAAGGCTGGCAAGATGTCGCCTCGCAATCTGTGGGTAACAACCATCGGCGATGAACTCCGTCTGGCTACCAACAACCGCTCTAAGGTGATTGGTGTAGCCTTGAAAGACAGAGCATCCATCCTCCCTGCCGGTCATCACGCCAATGGCGCTTACTGGTTTGACGACAAATCGGGTAAGTTCATCACCAGTACTTTCTATATGGAGAAGTTGCCTGAGTGGGTGAACAAGTTCAACAAGCAGAAACTCCCAAACAAGTATCTTTCCAAGAAATGGGAGACGCTCTACCCTATCGATTCCTACAAGGAGAGCACCAGCGATGACAACAACTACGAGAATGGAATTGTTGAAGGCGAAAAGGCAGTATTGCCACTCGATCTGCCTACCTTATATAAAAAGCATGGTTACAAGATTCTCCGCAATACCCCATTCGGCTGCAACCTGACCTTCGATATTGCCAAGGCAGCCATCGAGGGCGAGAACCTGGGTAGAAACACAGATACTGACCTGCTGACCATCAGCTGTTCCAGCACCGATTACATCGGTCATCAGGTGGGCGTGAACGCCATCGAAACAGAAGATTGCTATCTCAGATTAGATAAGGCATTGGCAGATTTCTTCGCTTATCTCGACCAGACCGTGGGCAAGGGAAATTATCTCACCTTCCTCACCGCCGACCATGGAGGCGTAAACAACGCCACCTTCCTGCAAGACCAGCGAATCCCTGCCGGCATCTGGAACAAGAAGGGAATGATGGAAGAACTGAACCAGATATTGAAGACGAAGTTCAATACCGACAAGAGCCTCGTGAAGACCATCATGAACAATCAGGTATTCTTCAATACAGACATCATCGAAGAACTCGGTTTGGATTATACAGCCATCAAGCAGGTGGTAGTAGACAGACTGAAGAAGGACAAGGACGTGCACTATGCCTTCGACATGGAGAAGACCTCTATCGAGAGCATCCCTGAAGAGCTGAAGTTCCGCGCCATCAATGGTTATAACCGCGAGCGCAGCGGAGGTGTTCAGATTGTACTGAAACCAGGTCACTACGATTATTACAGCAGCAAGGGAACTACCCACGGAGCATGGAATCCATACGATATCCATATTCCTTGCCTGTTTATGGGTTGGGGCATCCAGCACGGCGAGAGCGCCCAGCCTCACTACATGACAGATATTGCCGCTACCGTATGTGCGATGCTGCATATTCAGGCACCTAACGGCTGCATCGGCACACCGATATTCTAATAAAAAGCAAAAAGCCAGATAATAACAAAGGCTAGGTTCACGATTCTGGAAACCTAGCCTTTATTTTTTATTCAAAAGAAGATGTTCTTCTATTTCGAGAAGAACATCTCTTATTCTTCGTTCATAATCTTCATATATTCCTCGTAAGAAATATATCTGCCACCCATCGATTTGAGATGAGGAGTCTCCAACTGGCAATCTATCATCTTGCCACCGTGCTCCTGCAAGTATCTGGCAAGGAAGATGAGGGCAATCTTAGAAGCTGACGGAACCCTGGAGAACATGCTTTCTCCGATAAAAACCTTGCCGATGGTGACACCATAAAGTCCACCCACCAGTTCATCGGTTTCATTATCCCATACCTCTACGCTCGCCGCAAAGCCCTGCTTATGGAGGGCAGTAAATGCTTGGATGATGTTCTCGCCCAGCCATGCGCCATCTTCCCAATACCGTCCGTTGGTCTTACTGCATCCCCGTATCACGCCATCGAAATCTTCGTTGATTCCTATACTGTATCTGCCCTTTCTCATCAGGGTACGCATGGAATGACTGATGTGGATTTCATCAGGGAAGATGACGAAACGCTTCATCGGACAGAACCAGAGTATTTCAGGCTGGTCACGGAAACTATACCAGGGAAAGATGCCATTGCTATAAGCCAGCAACAGGCGGTCGATACTCAAATCGCCACCAATCGCAAAGCATCCATCCTCATCGCCATAATGCGGATCGGGAAAGTAAATCTCGTCCGCAGTATCATCTATCTGTAATATCATACGCTTATCTTTTATCAAGAATATTCTTGACTAGATTTTCATTCTAATAATTAATCACCAGTTCCTTTCCGTCAAAGTCGACATGCGCTTTGCCACCCTTCTTGAGTTTGCCGAAGAGCAGCGCCTTCATCAGGATCGGTTTCAGGCGGTTACCGATGACACGGTCCATCTCGCGGGCACCATATTCCTTGGTAAAGCCCCATTTCAGCAACTGTTCACGCGCAGCATCGGTTAACGTTACGGTAACTCCCTTTGCTGCCAGTTTCGCATCGAGTTGACGAAGTTTCTTGGCAAGAATCAGCTCTGCCATGTGCTTATCCATATCGTTGAACACCACCATGTCGGAAAGTCGGTTGATAAACTCAGGCTTGAAAGTCTTCTTCACCTGTGCCAGCATCGCTTCGCCACGACTTACGTTTCCATTGAAACCTACGCTAGCCCGTGAAGCATATTGTGCTCCGGCATTTGAGGTCATGATGAGAATCACGTTACGGAAATCAGCCTTCTGACCCTTGTTATCGGTCAGACGGGCATAGTCCATTACCTGGAGCAGGATGTTGTAGATATCGCTATGCGCCTTCTCTATCTCATCGAGCAGGAGTACACAGTTTGGCGTCTTGCGGATGGCATCGGTCAGAAGTCCTCCATCCTCATAACCCACGTATCCGGCTGGCGAACCGATGAGTTTTGCCACGGTATGCTTCTCGGTATATTCACTCATATCGAAGCGTACCAGTTCGATGCCGAGTTCCTTGGCCAACTGTCGTGCCACCTCGGTTTTTCCTACTCCGGTAGGTCCCACGAAGAGGAGCGAAGCCAATGGTTTGTCATCATCTGTCAATCCCGCCTTTGCCATCATCACAGCCTCAACCACCTTGTCTACAGCCTTGTCCTGACCGTAAATCTTGTCGAGAATGCGCTGGCGGAGCGTAGCCAAAGCATCGTTATTCTCATCTTTCATCGCAGCCGCATCAATCTTGCAGACTTTAATCAGAATCTGCTGGATGATAGACTTGGTAACGTAAGAGCGCTGGCGAGATTCTACCGGATGCACCTCCAGATAAGCACCCGCCTCATCCATCAGGTCGATGGCCTTGTCTGGCAGACAGCGGTTGCTGATATATTTGGCGCTGGCACGGACGGCATATTCCAGGGCGTCCTTGCGATAGGTTACATTGTGGAACTTATTGTATTTATACTGCAAGCCCTCCAATATCTTGATAGCCTCCTCCTCGGTAGGTTCCTTGATATCTATCTGCTGGAACCGGCGCACGATGCCCTTGCTCTGAGCCATGTAACGGTTATATTCCTCGTAGGTGGTAGAGCCGATGAAACGGATATCGCCTGCCTCCAGATATTGCTTCAGCATATTGGATGCATCAGGTCCACCATCTGAGCCACGACCGGCACCTATCATATTATGAATCTCATCGATGTAGATAATGGTATTGCCTTCCTTCACGGCTCCCTCCATCACCATCTTGATGCGTTTCTCGAAGTCGCCGCGATATTGGGCACCGGCAAGCATCTGTCCCATATCCATGCCGTAGATGCGAGCCCCCTTGAGGCGTTCAGGAACCTGGTTTTCGTTAATGAGTTTGGCGAGACCATAGACCAGAGCCGTCTTGCCGACTCCGGCTTCTCCGATGTGGAGCGGATTGTTCTTCTCGGCACGGCAGAGCACCTGGATGGTTCTGTCCAGTTCCTGTTCTCTTCCGATGAGCGGATTGTGCTCTTCTACCTTGTCTGAAATACAGGTAACCAGCTGATGCCAATCCTGTACGACCTGTCTTCTGCCTTCTTCCTCGTCGTCGTCATACTCGTTGGCATAATCGTCATCATCAAAGTCTGTTCCCATGCCCATGCCAGCCTCTCCAGTATCTTCTCCAATAGGATAATAACTGTCAACGCTCGCCAGGAATTCGCCCTGCCGGTCGCCCACATTCTTGCACAGCAGGAAGGCAGCTTCTGAATTCTGCAAGCCAAACATCGCCTGCACAAAATGGGGTACATTCACCAGCTGTCTGTCGGCAGCAGCAGCCAGGGCGCACGCCGTTCCAAACATGGTTTTGAAAAGCGATGACGGCTCTGGCAGATACTTGATGGTTTCAGGCACACGCTCCTGCTTGGCGAGCCATCCCACCAAGTCTTCGTGCATCTTGAGGCTGTCTACGCCTTCTTCCTGCAGCGCCTGACAGAATGCATACTGCCTGAGCAACGCCAGCAGCATGTGCTCGGGCATCACGAACTCGTGGTCGAAGAACCTGGCTTGCTTCATGGCATCGTCCATCAGAACACTCATGTATCGGGTTAATCCCATATTATCCATTCTATTCTTTCCTTTCTTTTTCTTAGCATATATTGGGGATATTTCCCCGAAATCAACACCTATTCCGGCATATAAGTGAGTTTAAGCGGAAACTTCTGCGTACGGGCTTTCTCCATCGCTTTCTCCACTTTACTCTTGGCGATGTCATAGCTGTAGGTGCCCACCACGGCTTTTTCTTCGTGATGAACCTTGAGCATGATTGCTTCAGCCTCAGCCTGCGACTTGAAGAAGATGGATTCGAGGATTTCTACCACGAAGTCCATCGGTGTGAAGTCGTCGTTGAACATCATTACCACGTAACGCCCCGGCTCCTTGAGCCTGGTTTTCTGGCGTTCACGAATTGCTGTTTGTTCTTGAGCCATATTTTAATTCTTACTTTTTATAAGCATTGGTAATCTCCACAACATAAACATCGTGGAATCCACCCTTGGCACCATACCACTGGAGCAGGTCCTTGTCGAGGAACTTCTCGGCGGTCATACTGTCCTTATAAAGTTTGCGGCATTCCAGGGTGAGTCGTGACTGATCGAAGGCGATGCTGCCGTTATCAGTTTCTACAGGAATCAGTCCTGTTTCCTTCACCTTATCCAAATCGCGTCCGCTCTTGGATCCGCAGAAGTTATAAATCTTTCGAGCCGCCTCGCTATGACCAAGGAAAGAGAGAGTCATGAATTCATTCTCCTCGATGATGCCGTGGGTGAAACGCTCCGGACGGATAAAGACCACAGCCACCGGCTTGTTCCAAAGCCATCCCAAACAGCCCCAAGAGGCGGTCATCATATTGAAATGATCCTTGTTGCCGGCACATACCAGCATCCACTCCTTACCAATAGTCTCGAAGACGTTGTCATTCAGTTCTTTTACGTTGATCTTTTCCATCTTATCTGTTCCTTTCTTTTTAATTTCTAATTACCATAAAACTGCGACAGCAGTATTCTGATTGCTGAATGCTGCCCATATCAACTGCAAAGATACAAGAATAATCTGAAAAAGCGAATGTTTCTATCAGAAAATATCGAAATCGCAGAAAATATTAGTAGAGTATCAAGATATCTTTTTCCCACAAAAACAAGAAAATAGGCGATTATTTACTAAACAGGTCATCTGCTATAACCTCGCTCTGCACCCTATTCCAATAGGCATTATGAGCTACCCCATATGTGGTAACCATCGTAAGATGAATCGCCTTGCGATGAGAAACGGAAACACCAAAGCGGGAGAGCTTGTGACGAAGAACTGCATCGTAATCCTTATCTATCACAAACTCATTCTGCGAGAACTTCATCTCGCAGATATTGACCGTATTATCGGCTCGCTCTATCAGCATATCAATCTGTGCTCCTGCACCATAAACCGGATCATCTTTCACCTGCCAGGAATACGTATTGGTAACAACGCCCGAGATGCCAAGCGCCTGCTTGATTTGAGGAATATGCTGGAAACATACCCGCTCGAAAGCCAAACCGCACCACGAATACCGGAGAGGCGAAGTATAATTGTGAGACCAGAACGAAGGATCATCGGTTTTGTTCTCCTGCATGAACTTCAGGAAGAACAAAGAGAAATTATCCATCAAGCGATAGATGGCATTATATTTCCTGGCACCATAGGCATTGGTACGGACGATAAAGCCACAATGCTCCAAATCTTCCAAGATTCGGGAAAGATTGCCATTATCTGCTATTCCCAAACCTGACACGATCTCCTCTCTACGCATTCCGCCTAACTTCTTCCCCAAGATACTCACCACATCTATATATTTATCAGAATTACGGAAGAGAGAATCATACAACTCCCTGAACTCATAATGCAAAAGGCCCTGAGGTGCAAAGAAAAGAGCATCTATATTCTGCGCCAAGCTCCTGCCCTTCTGCATCAAAGACCAATAATAGGGAACACCACCCATCACCATATACGCTTCCAGTAAATCATATCGAGAATAAGCCAAGCCCATAGCCTCGCTATATTCCTCACATTCGTGAAGGGTGAATGGCTCCAGAAATATCTGATAGTTCACACGATTATGAAGTCCGCCATGATTTCTGAAAATCTTATTGATGATCCAGGATGTAGCAGAACCGCAAATAATGAGCAGGATGTCGTCTCGCATGGCAGCCCATCCATTCCAGAAGAACTCCAAAGCCGTGACAAACTTAGACCTAGGCGTATCCATCCAAGGCATTTCGTCGATGAAAACAACTTTCTTCTTCGCTGATGACTGGCGAATAAGCTCCTTCAACATATCGAAAGCCTCCAGCCAATGCTTGGGGGTAGAAGGCGCAACATATCCTGCGTTCTCTAAAGAAGAACGCCAACCATACAGTTGCTCTTGCAAAGACCCATTAGCAAGACCGGAATGAGAAAAAGTAAACTTATCCTTGAACGTCTGTTTGATGAGATAAGTCTTTCCCACACGTCTTCTTCCATACAACGCAACGAATCTTGAGTCATCGGAATTATAAGCTTCCAGCAACTCAGCCTGCTGTTTCTTTCTGCCTATCAACATATTATAATCCTCCCTAATTGATGATTCTACATTTTAAACTAGGGGCAAAGATAATAAAAACAATCGGTATAATTGGCGGAAAATACATTTTTTAACCCATATTCAGCCAAGTATACGCTTATAATTGGCGGAAAACGCCTTTTTAATCCCTTTTCCGCCAAGTATAGCAAACCAACCACTCTTGATTTAAATTAAAATCTTTACATGCAGGATAAAAATAAGTCACATTTTGCTTTGTCATTTCAAGGAAAGGCAGTACCTTTGCACCCCGAATGCCGAAAGCCGGGAAGGCGGAAGGCTTCGATTTATTATTCATTTATAAACATTTTATTTAATGTACAAAACAATTTTCAACAAGCGCAACAGCTTGAAGTTCAACCGATTCTCTAACAAGGACTACTCACTCTTCGCAGTTTTGGGAAGAGAGGTACTTGTTGGTGCACTCAGCGTTGCTACCCTGAGCCATGCTAAGGCAGCAGGCGTAAGCACAGAGGGAGCCAAGGTTGATTCTACCCTCTACAAGGGCGGAAAGGCTTACGAGCTAGATGCGGTGAGCGTTACCGGATCTCGTGCGCCGATGACTGTAGAGCAGTCACCTAAGATTGTGTCTGTCATTACCCGCGACGATATTCATCGTGCGGCTGCGCAGACTATCAACGATGTATTGAAATTAGCTACCGGCGTGGATGTCCGTCAGCGTGGGGGCTTTGGTGTTCAGACGGATATCTCCATCAATGGTGGAACCTTCGACCAGATTACCATTCTCTTGAATGGCGTCAACATTTCCAATCCTCAGACTGGTCACAATGCTTCTGATTTTCCTGTAGCTCTTGCCGACATCGACCACATCGAAGTGCTCGAAGGGGCAGCATCGCGCTTATTCGGAACTTCAGCCTTCAATGGTGCCATCAACATCGTAACCAAGAAGGCTAAGAGTGAGGGGGTATCTGCAAGTGTAGAAGGCGGAAGCTTTGGAAGCTTCGGAGCACAGGGACGCATTCAAACAGCTTTTGAAACGGGCAAGTGGACCCAGGCTTATTCCGTAAGCGGAGGCTACAAGCGCTCGGATGGCGGCACGGAGAACAGCGACTTCGAGAAGGGACAGGGCTACGGTAATCTCTCTTTCTCTTACGACCAGCGTTTCGACATCAACGCCCAGTTGGGTATCGCTACCCAAAGCTATGGTGCTAATACTTTCTACAGCGCCAAATACAACAACCAATATGAGAAGACAGACCATGGTCTGGCTTCGCTCAATCTGAGTCTGCACAACCAGGAGAAGACCTGGGAGATTGCGCCTCAATTCTATTATAACAAATTCAAGGATCACTATCAGCTGATTCGTGGAAAGGCTGGAGCTGCAGCAGGCGAGAACTATCACGACCTAGATGTTTATGGTGGTGGACTGAATGCCAACATGGCTTGGGCTTTGGGTAAGACCGCAGTGGGTTTCGACATCAGCAGGGAGAGCATCTACTCTACTGCATTGGGTGAGGAACTCGCAGAGAAAGACTATAAGGACATCTCGGGTTCAGACCGTCAATATACCCGAAAGGGCGAGCGCACCAATACCAACATCATGCTGGAGCACAACTTCATCTTCGGCGGTTTCACCTTGTCGGCTGGTGTCTTGGCTAACAAGAATACAGGTCTTGACAACGACTTCCGTTTCTATCCTGGTGTGGACATGAGTTATCGTCCTAACGACAACTGGAAGTTCTACGCTTCCTGGAACAAGGCATTGAGAATGCCTACCTACACCGACTTATATATAAGTAATGTGGTGCAGCAGGGCGACATCAACCTAAACCCGGAGAAGAACTCCACCTTCAAGGTAGGAACCCAGTATCGTCAGACCGGTTTTGCAGCAACCGTTAGTGGATTCTACGCACACGGCACCAACATGATTGACTGGGTTCAGACATCCGTGACCGAGCAGAATGACAGCAAGTATCACGTGATGAACATCGGAAAGCTCAACAACATGGGCTACAACGTAGATGCTACTATCTACATGAGAGAGTTGGTACCAAACAGTTTCATTACTCGCATCAAGTTGGGTTATGCTTACATCTATCAGGATCATAAGACCGAGACCAACATCCTGAAATCACTCTATGCATTGGAGTATCTGAAGCACAAGGCAGTATTCGGGCTGGATCATCAGATATGGAACAAGCTTTCAGCTTCGTGGAGCGTAAGATGGCAGCAGAGAATGAATGGCTATCATCCATATACCAAGGTAGATTGCAAACTGATGTGGGACGAGAAGAAATACAATATCTTCGTGAAAGCCGACAACATCACTTGCCACCGCTACTACGACCTCACAGCTGTTAAGCAGCCAGGTTTGTGGATTATGGCAGGAGCCAGCGTAAATCTCGGCCGATAATATAATCAGATAATAATAATCCCAAAAGATGATAAATATCCGAAACACGATTCGGATATCAAATAAAAAAACGAGCCTTGATGGAGGTTTCTTCCTTCCGTCAAGGCTCGTTTCCTTTTATTCCGGCTATTTTCTTTTATTTCAGTTATTCCGGTTTCTGATATTTTCCGTTCACTTTTATCGGTTCGAGATGGATTCCCACATGGGTATCTGCACCGAAGTGCTGCTTCAGTTTTGTTTCTATATGAGTAGCATGCTCATGAGCCTCATAAAGCGAAAGAGAACCCGGCATGCGGACATGCATTTCTATCGCAATCTTGTTTCCGATGCGACGGGTACGCAGGTTATGAATCTCTCCCACTCCCTGCTCTTCGTTCGCAATCTTCAGGATTTCATCTTCCTCAGTTTCCGGAAGACTGGCATCCGTCAGTTCTTTCACAGACTGCATCACCAGTCCCCAGGCAGCCTTGATGATGAAGGCACTCACGATGATGGCTGCAAGCGGATCGAGCACCGCCCACTTTTCTCCCAGGATGATGGCGCCACCAATACCGAACATCGTTCCGATACTCGATAAAGCATCGCTGCGATGATGCCAGGCATTCGCCACAACTGCCTCGGAATGATATCTTCTTCCAGCTTTTACCGTAAACTGATAAGCCCATTCCTTCATCACGATACTTACGATGGCAGCTATCAAGGCTACAATGCCCGGCTGCTGGAGAGTCTCGCCGCAGATGGCACGATAGATCTTGGTAACACCAGAATAACAGATCATCACACCCACCACAAAGAGCGAAATGCCGATGATGGCTGTGGCAAGCGTCTCGTATTTGCCATGCCCATAATCATGGTCTTTATCCTTCGGCTTATTGCCCAGTTTTACGAATACCAGTACCACCACATCGGTAGCGAAATCGGTGAGCGAGTGGATGGCATCCGCTATCATTGCTGCCGAATGTCCGAGAATACCTGCAGCAAACTTCAGTACGAGCAGCACCACATTGATGATGCTTCCCGCTATCGTCACCTTATATACTTCCTTTACTCTATCCGCATCAGCGGAATGATTCTTTTTCGTTTCAGCGGGCATCTCTTGCTCGTTATTTATTCTCTCATTCTTGTCCATACCATAAAATATAACAGAAGTCCTTTGCTTCCTTAATAATGTTTTTGTATAACCAAATTCCTGTCTTTCATGAATTGAGCGGCAAAAGTACATCTTTTTTCTGAAATCGGATAAAAAGAGAGATTAAAAAAGTATAACGAATAGGGAATAATGTGATAGCGAAGAGAGAAAAGCATGGAATTTTGTGATAAAACGCCTTAAAACAATAGGAATTTTGTGATTTTCAGTCCGAATTCCTTTGGAATTTTGTGATAAAGTTGTACTTTTGCACCCGATTATCAGGTATTATATTATTCTGTGACAAGAACATTATCACAATAAAAGCGGTTGAAAAAACCGCAAGATGAAACAATTATGGTTTTAAATTACATTTGGATAGCATTTTTCGTGATTGCGTTCATCTTCGCACTCATCGGATTGGCAATGGGAGATACGACTATCTTCCAGAAGATTGTAGATTCCACCTTCGACTCATCCAAGAATGCCTTCGAGATTTCTCTCGGACTGACGGGCGTGCTCGCCCTCTGGCTTGGCATCATGAAGATTGGAGAGAAGGCGGGAGTTGTGAATGTGTTGGCAAGAGCACTCAGCCCGGTCTTCACCCGTCTCTTCCCCGATATTCCGAAGAACCATCCGGTGATGGGAAGCATCTTCATGAATATCGCTTCAAATATGCTGGGACTCGATAATGCGGCGACGCCTACAGGATTGAAGGCGATGCAGCAGATGCAGGAACTCAATACGAAGAAGGATACGGCAACGAACCCGATGATCATGTTCCTGGTTCTGAACACCTCAGGACTCACCATCATCCCTACCACCATCCTTGCCTTCCGTGCCTCCTACGGAGCAGCCCAGCCTACGGATGTCTTCATCCCTATCCTGATGGCTACGCTCGTGGCTACACTTGCCGGAATCATCATCACTTCGCTCTGGCAGCGCATCAACATCCTGCAGCCGGTATTGCTCGCTACTCTATTGGGAATGTGCGCCTTCGTAGGCATCATCATCTGGGGATTCGGACAGATGGACAAGGATACGATGAACACGGTTACCACCTTGGCTTCTAATATGATTCTCCTGGGCATCATCCTCTGCTTCATCCTGGCGGGATTCTGGAAGAAAGTGAATGTTTATGATGCATTTATCGAGGGAGCGAAGGAAGGTTTTACTACTGCGGTGAAGATTATCCCTTATCTCGTAGCTATCCTTGTGGGCATCGGCGTGTTCCGTGCTTCGGGAGCGATGGATATGGTGATTCAAGGCATTTCGTGGTCGGTAGAACAATGCGGCTTGAATGCCGATTTCGTAGGCGCCCTGCCTACCGCCATCATGAAACCACTGTCGGGAAGTGGTGCACGAGGCATGATGCTGGAGGCGATGAAGAACTATGGTCCTGATTCGTTTGTGGGCAGATTGAGCTGCATCTTCCAGGGTTCCACCGACACCACCTTCTATATATTGGCTGTATATTTCGGAAGCGTAAGCATCAGGAATACCCGCCACGCCGTGGCTTGCGGCTTGCTCGCCGATTTGGCTGGAGTCATCGCAGCAATCGCTATAGCATACCTTTTCTTTTAAAGGTAAAAAAGTAAAAAGGTAAAAAGGTAAAAAAGACTTAGATTATATATTCATCTAAAAAATGAAAATATGGGCAATAATGTCATTTATGAATTAAGTAAAAAGTTTGCCATACGAATAATCAAACTTTATGTTTTCCTCAAAGAAGAGAAACATGAATTCGTTATGTCTAAACAAATATACAGATGTGGTACAAGCATTGGAGCAAACATTGCAGAAAGCACTTATGCTCAAAGTACACCAGATTATATAAGCAAACTTAGCATCTCCCTAAAAGAAGCAAGTGAAACTCAATATTGGCTGGATTTACTTCAAGAAAGCAATTATATAACTACAGAACAATACGAATCAATATCCAATGATGTTAAGACAATCATAGGAACTCTCGTAAATATCATCAATAAATTGAAACAAAAAAAATAATCAATAAACAAAAGTAAAAAGCGAAAAGGCAGAGAATCAAGCTTTCTTTTACCTTTTTACCTTTTTACCCTTTTACTTTTAAACATATGGCAAACCTCAAAAGTTTAGCAAAGGATACCGCCATCTATGGTTTGAGCAGTATCATCGGCAGATTCCTCAACTATCTGCTTGTACCACTCTATACGGCTAAGATCAGCGCCGCAAGTGGTGGTTATGGTGTCATCACCAACATGTACGCCTATACGGCATTACTCCTCGTTATCCTGACCTACGGAATGGAGACCACCTTCTTCCGTTTTGTCAACAAGGAGGGAGAAAACTCAGAAAAGGTTTATCACACGGTATTGAGCATGGTGGGCTTCACCTCCCTACTCTTCATCGCCCTGGTATTCCTCTTCATCACGCCTTTGAGCGATGCGATGGGCTACGCCGACCATCCGGCTTATGTATGGACCATGTTCGTAACCGTGGCTATTGATGCCTTCCAGTGCATCCCGTTCGCTTATCTCAGATACAAGAAGCGCCCATTGAAGTTTGCTGCCTTCAAGTTGCTCTTCATCGGTCTGAACATTGCGCTCAACCTGGTTTACTACGTCATCATGGATGGTCACGATGTGGGTTATGCTTTCTACATCAACCTGGTTTGTACCGCCTCCATCACCTTCTGTTTCTACAAGGAACTGAAGGAAGGATTCATGGGCGAGAAATGCTCCTGGAGCGAATGTAAGGTGCTCGTCAGGAAGATGATGGGCTACAGCTGGCCTATCCTCGTGCTCGGTATTGCCGGTATTCTGAACCAGACAGCCGACAAGATTCTCTTCCCTTACATCTATGAGAAGGGCGATGCGCATGCGCAGCTCGGAATCTACGGAGCAGCCAGCAAGATTGCGATGATCATGGCGATGATTACCCAGGCTTTCCGCTATGCTTACGAGCCGTTCGTATTCGGCAAGGCGAAGGATAAGGACAACCGACAGACTTACGCTTCGGCGATGAAATATTTCGTCATCTTCACCCTCTTGGCTTTCCTGGTGGTGGTAGGTTATCTGGATGTATTGCGCCACATCATCGGTCGCGACTACTGGGATGGTTTGAAGGTAGTGCCTATCGTAATGGCTGCCGAAATCATGATGGGAGTTTACTTCAACCTCAGTTTCTGGTACAAGCTCATCGACAAGACCATCTGGGGTGCTTACTTCTCAGGCATCGGTTGTGCGGTATTGATTGCCATCAACGTTATCTTCGTACCAGTTTATGGTTACATCGCCTGTGCCTGGGCCGGTTTCGCAGGTTATGGAACAGCCATGCTTCTCTCCTACTTTGTAGGTCAGAAGAAGTATCCTATCAACTATCCGGTGAAAGAGATTATGATTTATGTGGTTCTCGCCCTCATCCTCTTTGCAGGAATGACCGAGGCAAACAGATACTTCTCCAGTGGAATCGCCTGCCTCATCAACACGGTGCTCATCCTCATCTTCGCCGCTTATCTCGTGAAGAAGGATTTCCCAGTGAAGAGTCTGCCAGTGGTGGGAAAATACTTTAGAAAGTAAGAGATTCCAATCATTGAGATTATATTCCAAGAAGTCCGTGGACAATGTGTAAGTCCACGAACTTCTTTTGTTTATATTATACAGAACCTTCGCATGCGGTTCAAGAATAGACAAAAGGACCCAATGTTCCTGGTCCCGAGCAATACTCAGGATATAATAGCAGCCAGCAAGACGCCCTGTAAGAGCTAAAGCAAACGGCTGAGTGAACGAAACGAGACGACTGAGTATTTTGAAGGATATGACTATGCAAGCTGAAGAATACGGCTCCGTTAACCGAAGGATACGGCTCCGTAAGCTGAAGAATATGACTGCGCAAGTGAAAGAAGACGTCTGATCAGGTTCAAAGAGATAGAATATGGAGTTCAAGGAGACTGCTTCTGGAAAGTTGCCACTAGGCTCAGCAGCTCTGCTGAGCCTAGTCAGCAGGTCTGCTCACTGCAGTCAGCAGGTCTGCCGAGCATACTAAGAAAGCAGCTGGTATGCGCACTTCAGGGCAGACGCATCAAATGTTTTACTCGTTAACACTAGGGTTATAATGTTATAACTTATTGAATATTAACATTATATGTTTGTCTATATGAAATATTTTTTGTACCTTTGTAAAGAAATAGTTAACAATTAAAAGGTACAAAATGAGCATTATTAAGTTATCTAAACAAATTGCCGACCCACGAATAGAGGGTCGAACTGTCCATAAAATGGAACATATCATTTACATTACAATCGCTGCAGTCATTGCTGGGGCTCAATCTTGGAACGAAATTGCAGAGTTTGGAAAAAGTAAGTTAGACTTCTTCAAAAAGCGTTTGCAGGGGTTGGAGACTATTCCAAGCCATGACACCTTCAATCGTTTCTTTTCTATCTTTGATCCAAAAGGATTTGAAGAGATCTTCAGAAACTGGGTTAGAGAAATTGTAGGGGAAGTCAAAGGTGTTGTTGCCATTGATGGCAAGCTTATGCGTGGATCAAGCAAGTGTGATGCCGAGCACACTATTGGTCAAGCAGACTTCCGCACATGGATCGTATCTGCTTGGTCAGCAGACAACAGCATATCACTTGGGCAAGAGAAAGTCGGTGAAAAAACAAATGAAATCACGGTCGTTCCCAAGTTGCTTAGTG
>ENA-USUA01000599-USUA01000599.1-human-gut-metagenome-genome-assembly--contig:-NODE-599-length-21050-cov-40.869308_pt1 | contig 21050 bp, 19 predicted proteins | sample MGYA00250057_ERZ773390 | MGnify/ENA primary metagenome ERZ773390 (study PRJEB29103, sample SAMN06111941) | human gut metagenome | biome: human gut; feature: ankylosing spondylitis patient; material...
CGGAGCAGTCTGGTCGCTTTGTTGTCTGCGCAACGCAAAGTCCTCTTGACATCCTCAATCGTGAAGATGATGAACACGCGACCTTTTTTGTCAAACCATTCATTTTTAACAGAAAGGCTCATACGGTCAAGCAGGATGCCGTACAGAGTTTTTGCATCGGTTGACAGATCTTGAAACTGCTGCTCCTGAAAAAGAGCCTTTGGAATGCGGAAGAACGAAAAGAGTCCTCTGGCCTGTCCGTAAAAGTAGTCAAGGATCATACAATTCTGTCAAGGCTGGAAAAATAGCGCGGATACATCAACATCATTGAAAATTCCTCCTTATAGATAATTCGTGCAAATAAAAAAGCGCAACTTCGATTTGTGAAAATCGAAATTGCGCGATGTAACTTAGCCGGGGGAGAAAGGTCGTTTGTCAGGTTCGTTTGACCACAATTTGACCACAAAAGGAATGAAACGTCTTGACATCCAATGAAACAGAATGGTATAATGCGTTTGAAATTTAACGATACTGAGTCTAGGCAGTATCGGATTGTACATTGTGTTTTCGAGAGAAGCACAATGGGGTTCAAGAGGCCGTGAGTTCGATTCTCGCCACTCGGACCAAAAATCCAACGATTTCAAGTTAGAAATCGTTGGATTTTTTTGTTTGTGGGCTGACCTCATTTGGTTTTGACCACAATTTTGACCACAATGCCAAAGATTTTATCTGGCCTACTTACCTGCCGGATGCCCGCTGTCAGCGGCGCAGAGAAGCCGTTCTGCTCGGCAAAGAGCAGTGCTTCCTGCTCCACGGTCATGCCCGTGTACACCTTGCAGAGGATCGGCAGATCTTTGCCGCCGTTACGGTGGATGCGTCAGTGGGTCGGCTGGGTATACTTTTTTGCCGCCTTGCTTGTCAATGTGGCCACGATCAGCGTGGGCGAGTAAAAATTTCCCACATCGTTCTGAAGAACGACTGCCGGACGAGTCCCGCTTTGCTCTGAACCGATATAGAGTGAAGCACTACTTATAAATCGTGGTGTCAGGAATTGAGATTTTGTGATACCAAAAAAGACACCTTCGCTTTTGATAGGAATTTCATATAGAAATGTCCATATCTCAATGCGAAGGTGTCTTAATAACGAGGGTCATCTCATCACGGCTACGATCTCTTTTATGATGTTTAGCAGCCGATGAAATTGTTCTGGGGAAAGATCACGGGCAATCATCAGATGCCACGGAACGTAAAGGTGAACTCCACGGGCTTGGTCACATCAGGAATATACTCCGGGTGGACATTGGCGCCCCAGCTGTCATCGCCGCCGACGCCCATCTGCTCGCCCATAGCACGGATGACCGTGTAATGGACCGGGGGCAGCTCGTAGGGATGCTTGGCACTCTCCATTTCATGGGGAGTGTAGGGCAGCGCAGAGAAGAACATGGGCTTTGCGGCATCCGCGGTAAACAGCAGCCCGCGACCCTTGCGGTCCACTACCTTTGCCCAGCGCACAGCGGTCTTTGCGCCACACTCCTGCGGCACAAGGTACTGTGCCATGTTGTCTGCGACCTTGTTCTGGTAAATGCCCAGCTTGGCACCATGCTGACGATCCCAGTAGGTCTCCGCAGGGCCGTTTCCGTACCATTCCACCGTGTCGTAATCGGCGTCGATCTTGAACAGCACGCCGAACTCCGGCATTGCTGCGAGTCCTTCCACCGGGTCATAGTGCAGGGTGGTCTGGATGCGGCCATCACCGAACACACGGTACTGCAGGCTGCACTCTGCTGCGGGGCTGGTCTGGAGGTTATAGAGATAGGTCACGACCACGCTGTCGGTTTCCACCTCGCAGGTGGGGTTCTGGAGGATGGTGCCGCCATGAACAGACGGGATCTCCTTGCCGATGCCCTTGGCGGTAGCGTACAGGCTTGCCAGCTTCCACTGGCCGCGAACGCCGCCCATGTTGTTGCCGCAGTCGTTGTCGGTGGGAGCGCGCCAGAAGTTGGGCCGGGGGATCTCCTGAATCATCTCCTTGCCGGCATAGCGGTAGGAAGTCAGACCGCCGTTCAGATCGGAGAACAAAACATCGAAATTCTCACCCCGGACACCGATGTTGTGTGTACCGTGCGTAACGGTAAACGGCGTGACCTTCTTGCTGGGAATGGAACGGACCACAGCGATCACACCCTGTCCAAAGGCGACTTCATGACTCTTCTTTGCCCAGCTGGTGTCCGCCTTCAAACGGAAGCTGATGGTCACTGTATATTCACCGGGGAGCGCAGGGACCATAAACGGCAGCGGGAAGCTGGAACGCTCTTCGGGAGCAACATCAATATTGGTCAGTTCCTGCTGCTGATACAGCTTTCCATCCCGGTGCAGCAGAGCAACGCAGTCGAAGGCATCCGTAGAGGTGAACAGGTTCTTATTCCAGACTTCGAAGCCAGAGTTGTCGATGGAAACGGCGATGTTCTGATAGCAGAACTTGACCTCCTGCATCTTGGGAGAAGGAGCACGATCACCACCGTAGGCAATGCCGTTTCCGCTGAAATTATAGTCGGTAGGACGCTCGCCGAAGTCGCCGCCGTAGGCTTGGAACCACTTGCCGTAGCGGTCCTTTTTCCAGATGGACTGGTCGATGTAATCCCAGATGAAGCCGCCCTGATAGCCGCAGTCCTTCTGGTCGGCAAGTTCCGTGTACTTGTGCAAAGCACCGTTGGAGTTGCCCATAGCATGAGAGTATTCGCACTCGATATAAGGCCGCTTATCGCCCTGTGCCAGATACTCTTTAATGTCCTTCACAGTGCTGTACATATGGCTCTCGATATCGGTGGTTTCGAGGAAGCGGGGATCATTGACCACACCTTCGTAATGCACCAGACGGGTGTCATCAAAGCGGCGGACCATCTCGGCCATCTGGAGCAGGGTCTCACCGCCAAACGATTCGTTGCCCAGAGACCAGATCAGAACAGCAGGATGGTTTTTGTCACGCTGGTAAGTGGAATTCATGCGGTCAAACAAGACAGCCTTCCACTCCGGCTTATCATTGGGCAAAACGCCCTCGATGCCGCGAATGCCCGCCTGATGGATGTCCCATGTGCCATGGGATTCCAGATTGTTCTCTGCGATCAGATACAGACCATACTCGTCGCACAGGTCGTACAGTGCATCCTGATTCTGGTAATGGCTGGTACGGATGGCATTGATGTTGTTCTGCTTCATGGTGATGATGTCCCGAAGCAGTTCCTCATGGGTGTGTACGCCCACAGCACGACCCGTAATGGAGCTGAACTCATGACGGTTGGCACCCTTGAACACGATGCGCCTGCCGTTGAGCAGCATCCGATTGTTCTTCAGCTCGAACTTGCGGAAACCGATTTTCTGCCCGGTCACCTCTACCGGATGGCCTGCATCGTCCAACAGCTCAATTTCCAGTTCATATAGAGCCGGGTTCTCTGCACTCCACAGGTGGGGGTTCTCCACCGCATGGCTGAACAGAGCAGAGCCGCCGTTCAGCGGGATTTTCTCGGAGAACACTTCCAGTTCACTGCGGCGCAGGGTCAGACGGGCTGCGCCCTTGCCCTCCACCTGCAATGCAGCTTCCAGCGTGGAATGAGTAAAATCATCCCCGGCAAACAGCGTTTTGACGGATATATCTTCCAGATGCACGGTGGGGATGGCGTACAGCCACACGCTGCGGAAGATGCCGGAGAAGCGGAAGAAGTCCTGATCCTCGCACCAGCTGGAGGAAGTCCACTTGAACACCTGCACAGCAAGTTTGTTCACACCCGGCTGGAGATAGGGAGTCAGATCGAATGCGTGTGCGGAGAAGCTGTCCTCGGTGTAACCCACATAAGACCCGTTCAGCCAAAGAGCCATGCCGCTTTCCACACCCTCGAACTCGATGTGGACGGGCTTGCCCTGCATGGATTCCGGCAGTTCAAAGTATTTCACATAGCTTGCCACCGGATTGAACCGCTGCGGGATCTCGCCCGGCTGTACCTCTTCACGGCCATCCCACGGGTACTGAACATTCGCGTACTGGGGAATGTCGTAGCCCTCCATCTGGATGTGTGCCGGAACATGAATGTCATCCCAGCCGCTGCAATCGTAATCCGTCTTTTCAAAGCCGGGGATGGCACTGGTGTAGTTCTTTGCGTAGGCGAATTTCCAGATGCCGTCCAGCTTCAGCGCCAAAGAAGAGGAGCCTGTCCGATATTCTTCGCGGGAAGCGTAAGTACGGAAACTTGCATGAGCATTCAGCACGTTTTCCTTGAAAAAGGTGGGGTCTTTTACTTTTGCAAAATCAAATGCAGCCATATTGTTCCTCATTTACCGTATTATGTGATTGAAAAAATTCCTTCATCGTCCCCCAGAGGAGATGGGGATTCCTCTGGGGGAACAGGAGATGAAGGAGAAAAAGTGGATGGCGGAAAGGTAGAGAATTACTTCACCGCGCCGGTGATACCCTCTGCGAACTGCTTCTGCAGAACGAAGAACACGATCATGGTGGGGATGGAGCAGAACAGAACGCCCATCATCAACATACCGTAGTCGATGGAGTAGCCGGACGCAATGTTGGCGATCAGCATCGGCATGGTCTGCGCACGGTTATCGGTCATAACGACCTTCGGCCACAGATAAGCGTTCCATGCGTTCATGAACGTGATGACCGCAGCCGCCGCATAGGTGGATTTCATGATGGGAACATACATCCGGAAGAAGATGCCCGTTTCACTCAGGCCATCAATGCGCGCTGCCTGCATCAGGTCATTGGGGAAGTTGCGGGAGTTCTGTCGGAACATCATGATCAGGAACGGAGTGGAAATGCTGGGCAGGATGAACGCCCAGACACTATTCAGCAAACCGGCTCTGGACATCATCTTGAACAAAGGAACCATCGTGGCGACCTGCGGCACCATCATGGCGAGCAGCAGGATGCTGAACAAGCGGTCCTTGTTCTTATCATGATACAACTCAAAACCAAATCCTGCAAGAGAGCAGACGAACATGGAAATCACGGTCTGTACGATCGCATACAGGAAGGAGTTGCCCATGGCACCTGCCAGATTCTGCGATGCGATCAGATTTTTGAAGTTCTGCATCGCATAGGTGCCGAACATGATCTTGCCGCGGGCAACATCCAGTGAGGTATTGGTCGCCGCAGAGATCATCCACAACAGCGGGAAAACCGAAAGGAACGAGATGATGATCAGGAAGATGTAAGCAGGGATCAGTCTGCGCTGGATCATGTGCCTCTTGCCTTTTTCACGCTGCACAAGTGCGTGGGTTTCTGCTGTATTAGTCACGCTTGTCACCTGCTTTCATGCTGATAAAGGACAGGATGGCAACCATCACGAAGATGACGAAGGACAATGCCGAAGCATAGCCGAAGTTTGCAACGCCCTGACCCATGGAGTTGTTGTAGATGTAGTGCGACATGGTGATCGTTGCATTCGCCGGACCGCCGGCAGTCAGGTTGACCGACTCATCGAACAGCTGCAAGGTGCCGTTGATGGACATGATGGCGGTCATCACGATGGTGGGCATCAGCAGCGGAACCGTGATCTTCCAGAACGTCTGCCAGCCGTTGGCACCGTCAATTTTGGCTGCTTCGTACACCGAGTAGTCGATGTTCTGCAAACCGGCCAGGAAGAACACCATGTTGTAACCCGTCCAACGCCAGATCAGAGCCAGAATAATGATGATCTTTGCGCTGGTGGGATTGCCGAGGAAGTTGTAGTGCGTTTGCAGGATGCCCAGCTTGCACAAAACCGTGTTTACTAGACCGTCCGTTGCAAACAGGGATTTGAAGATCAGGGAGTACGAGACCAGAGAAGTTGCACAGGGCAGAAACACGCAGGTGCGGAAGAATCCCTTGAACTTCAAATCGTGATTGTTCAGCAGCTGTGCCAGCAGGATCGCCAGAATCAGCATGATCGGAACTTCCACGACCAGATACAGGAAGGTGTTTCCCATCGAGCGCAGGAACAGTGCATCCTTGAACATTCGGGTATAGTTGTAGGTCAGCGGGCTGGCCCACTTCATGTTTGCGCTGGAACCCGTTTTCAGGGAGGTCAGAAAACCGTTGATGATGGGGATAAAACTCATGATGGTAATAAGGACCGTGCCGGGCATCAGGTAATACCAGCCCGCATGACGCTGTTTTGCCATCAGAGAACCGCTTTTTTCGTTCTTCAATGTCAAACCCTCCTTCGGATGAATCAGAAGGTCTTAAAGACCCATCTCGAAGCGGAGCTGCTGTTCGACATTTGCCAGTTCATCGTCCAGCTTGGAGCCGTTGACGGTGTTGATGATAGCAGTGATCAGGTAAACGCCAGCGCGGAAGTGGTAATCGCTCTGCTCGATCACAGGAACATGAGAACCCATCTCAACGATCTGCTTGTAAATCGGCTCATTGTTGAAGAACTCAACGCCCTCGTTGTAAACATCGGAGTCTGCACACTTCAGAACCGTGGTGACAACGCCGCCGTCACGCAGGGCGTTATCATAGGTCTGGGTGCTGCCGCCGAAGGTGTATGCGAGGAAGGACTTTGCCAGATCAACATTGCCGCAGTTGGCAGTGATGTACAGGCCGCAGCCGCCATTGGAGGCATAGCCCTCGCCGCCGTCCAGCGTAGGAATGGTGGTGATCTCCCACTTGCCGGAGTTCTCGGTGACAGCCTCCATGGTGGGGATGATCCAGTTGCCGTTCAGCACACCGGCGACCATGTCGCCCTGAATGCTCTGGTCGATGTAGTCGCTCCAGCTGTTTGCCAGATAGCAGGCCTTGCGCTTGCCCATATCCACGATGGTCTCGCAGACACGATGCAGCGTTTCGTTCTCGGTGATCCAAGGCTCTCCGTCCTTGAACTCGGCAACGCCCTCGGACTGCATCATCATGTAGACCAGATCGCCGCCGTCTGCGCTGGTGGAGAACAGGTATTTGCCTGTCTTTGCGTAGACCTGCTCACCAATATCGGTCAGATCGGACCACTTGATGCCGGTCATATCGTCCACGGTCTTGCCGACTTCAGCCAGCAGGTCGGTGCGGTATGCGAAGATAACCGTGCTGTTGTCCACGGGAACGCCGTAATGGACGCCGTCTACGATGGAGTAAGACAGCTTTTCCTTGCTGAAGCCGTCCCAGTCAATGTCTGCGCCCTCCACGGGAACAAAGGCATCCGGGTAGTCGGCAACATAACGCTGGATGTAGTGATCCTGGAACTGCACGATGTCGGGCAGATTGGAATAATCGTGTGCGGAACCTGCCAGTGTGATGGCATTCTCAATGTCACCGCCGCCGGACTGCTCGATCACCTCCAGCTCAAACTCCGGGTCAACATTCTCCTTGTAGTCTGCGGCAGCGGCGTTCAGAGCGGGGATATTGAAATTCTTATCCCATGCGTAGGCAGTCAGCTTGTGACCACCGGGCTGAGAACCGCCAACACTTGCACCGCCGGAAGCAGCAGTGGAAGAGCCAGAGCCGCCACCGCAAGCGGTCAGGGCTGCAGCTGCACCTGCAGCAGCCATAACGGACAGAAATGCGCGACGCGAGATCTTTTTCATAATGCCTTCTCCTTCATTCATGAAACCTTGAAAACGTTGACGGATCCGAGAAATTTGGAGAAAGAATTGAACGCATTCACAAGTTGAACAATTCTTTTCTCCAAACCCTCGTTTGTTATAGTCATTGTAACAGGTTTTGCGATTGAAATGCGGGTGCATCCAATCAAAAAACACGCAGATTCAATCAGAATCCAGCCGTGTTTCTGCACACAAAACGGTGGCTTCGTCAGCTTGCCCAAAGAAGAAAGGTTTTCTTTGGCACAATGCTAAGAAGTCTTTCTCTTATGGATCGGAGGGATGCTTCCATCCTTTCTTGGCAGAGATCTTCTTGTCCAATACCCGACCGCGGTAGTCGCTGTTGTTTTTCTTATACTGGTATGGCGAAACACCCATGATCTTCTGAAAATTGCGGTTGAAGGAGGAAACATCCTGATATCCGACCCGCAGAGCAACCTCCGTCATGGGATAATTGGTGGAATTGAGCAGTTCATAGGCTTTCTGGATGCGTACCATCGTCAGATATTCGACTGGCGACATATTGAGATATTCTTTGAACTTACGGCGCAGCTGCGCCTCGCTCAAGGAACAGATGGACGCAAGATCTTCCCCGGAGATTGGATTCATATAGTGCATCCCGATGTATTCAATGGCGGGCATGATCTGCTGCAGTCCAACCGTCATGGGGCGGATATGGGTTTTCTTCTCCGTATAGCTGCGGGTGATCAGGAGCAGCAGCGATGTCATAAGATTCTGTTCCACGGCTTTATGGTACTCATGCTTCGTCTGGCATTCGTTCAGCACCATGGTAACAAGCCGTTCCAGTTCTACTGCATCCTCTTGCGGAAGGCATAGAGCCTCACTGGAGAGCCGATGCAGAACAGATTCTACAAACAGAGGGTCGTTCGGAAAGGCACTGCTCAGGATTCCGGCGGGATCAAAGAAGAGATATTCCCATGAGTTCAGGCTTTTATCCCGGCTCAAGGTCGTGTGCAGACAGTTTGCGGGAACCACTGTGACTGCACCATCGGTATAGTCGATGTGCCGATCTTCCAGAACCATGAGACCCTGTCCCCAGCGGCAGATACCGATCTCCATAACATTGTGGAAATGGACATCCTCGGCATAGGTGCCATAGGTGCAGACCCAGTCCTCTCCTGTGATGGCCTGCACCAGCTCGCCCTCCGGCAGCTCATAGTAGCGGTAGCTGATCCGTAGCTTATTTGCTTCCTTGTTAGGTTCCATATACTTCCTTTCTCCACACAATATAAGGCGTTGCGCAGGACGCAGTGCCTATTATAGATTATAGAGGCTTCCGCCGGAATGTATATGGAGATAATACAACAAAATATGCACAAAATCACTGGAATTTGTCAAAAGTGTTTACGGAGGAACGGCTGTATGATTACAATCATACCCGCCCTTCCGAACACGTAAAACGGGCGCGGCTTTTGAAAGAAATGCTTGCAGAGTGCGGAGCAGGCTCAGATTACAACCAAAGAAAAACAGGAAGTTCCGTTGGGGAACTCCCTGCCTTACTTATCGCGTGTGGATTTTTGCAGGGTGCGTCCGGGTGGGCGCACCCTGTTTTTGTTATCTAAGCGTTCAAAGCTGTACCCAGTTCATAGACCTTATCAAACTGTTTCTTCCGTTCCGGAGTCAGGTGGTGACTAATAAGGATCAGGGTCAGGTTTGGATTGGCTAGCAGGCTCTTTTCCACACGGTCAGCGTTCTGTGCATCCAATGCGCTTGTGCCTTCATCCACCAGCAGGATAGAACGATTATGAATTAAGGCACGCGCAATCGCAACTCGTTGTTTTTGACCGCCTGAAATATTACATCCTCCCTCGCCCACGAGGGTATCCAACCCATTCGGCATAGACATCAGATCATTTTCAAGTGCGCTGTCATGGATGGCTTTTCTTAACTGTTCTTCTGTAAAATCTTCGCCCAACAGAATGTTTTCGCGGATAGACGCATTGAACAAGAATACATTTTGCTCAATGTAACTCATCTGCTGTTGAAGCTGCTCCGTGGCAACCGTATGAATATCGATATCGTCAAAACAAACGCATCCTGTGTAGTCTGGGAGCCATCCCAGTAAAATTTTCAGAAGAGTACTCTTTCCACATCCAGAAGGTCCTGTCAAAGCATACTTTTTTCCTTTTTCAAAACTGAATGATGCATGATTCAGAACAGTTTTCTTACCATAGTTGAACGAAAGATTCTCGACAGAAATCGAACGTGAAAATGCCGGTAGACTTTTCTTATTGTCATGCGAGACGGTATCTCTGTGATTAGACAGCTTTTCAAAATAAGGCTTTCCAGAAGTCAATGATAGCTGAAGATTTACTAGCTGCTTTAATCCGTTATATACATTGGAGCAAATCGTTGAAACACTTACCATAACGGAAAGGTTTAAGATTCCCATCAAAATCAAAATACCAGCCAATAAGCGAACCGAAACTTGAAAAACAACGCTAAGAAAGCCCATTCCGTTTCCAATAGCACTTTTTAGCACCTTCAAATTATACCTGGGGGTTTCCATTTGCTCATTTGCAGTTTCTGTTCCGCAAACCATTCGATCTTTTTTTCCAAAAGACCGAAGAACATCGTATCCCGCCAAAAGCTCCTTAAATTGGCTGACTGCTTGTGCCTGAAGCCTAGAGCAAATATTTCCGGCATTTTCCAGCTTCTGATTGAAAATTCGGGGTAAAAGAACCATCAGAATACCAAAGATAATTGATACGACAAGTAAACTCCAATGAAGATAAAAAAGCGCCATCAAGCTGGAAACGATCTGCGCCAGAACACCAAACATACCAAAAAGAGGCTCCCAGCCTAGCTGCTCCATTTGCGCTATGTCATTCGTGAATCCTGATAAATAAGATTCGCTTTCTTCTGCATGGTATTCAGAATAGCTTTTTTTCAAAAGCATTTCAACCATATCTTTTCGTTCCAACTCGTTGATTTGACGCTGTGCTCGGTAGTGAAAAACCGTTTCCATATGAGATGCCAGAAAGCTGATTGCCCAAACTCCCAAATGCGCAACCAGTCCAAAAAGGAAAAGCTGCGTATCCTGTGCCAATAGACCATCCAGCATCTTCATGGAGGCAAGAGCCGCAAAAACTTCAATACTATATGAAATCACTTGACACAGAATCGTCAAAAACGAATTTTTCCATGTTTTCTTAATGTAATACAGCATACCATTTCCCTCTTAGTAGATTTTTAGTGATACACTGGAGCAAGTCGAATCTGCAAGACCATCAATTAAAGTTTTCTTTTTGCAGCGCATATTAAAACAGGTGAGAAGTTCTTTGCAGCAGAAACATTTTTCTTGAAGAGTTGAATGCCACCATTGGTAGTTTGCATTTTCATTCAAAACAACGCCCTTAGAAGAATCAACATACCCGATGAGATTTTGTGGATGATCAAGTGCTGCTGTACATTTTTCGATTTTCCCGGCTGCTCGAAAAACCATGCTGTATCTATAACTGGCATAGCAAATTCTTGAAAAAACTCCTTGTGCACCATTTGCACACTTCATTCCAAATTTTTCGATGTATTGAACAGTCTACTGCAAAAGGATTTGAAATCCCATATCGTCTCATGTTATGCGGTGGTCTCCCACAATAAGGGAAGCCACCACCTTTGTTGATTATCGGACGAGCCAGCCGTAATCCTGTCTGCAATCTACCACATAATCTGCATAAACCGTATTATCTACAATCTGGAAGATGAGTATATAGCGTTTTTCAAACAAGATAAATCGGTAAGCATTTTTAGGAATGTATTCGCCTTTGAGCCACGGGCAGCGCTGCGGCATCTGCTCCAAAGATTTTGCGGCCTTTTCAAATTCGACCGTAAGCTGCTCTGCTGCCGCAGGGCTGGCCTGTGCCAGAAATGCGGCATGGGACACCAGCATCTGAGCAGTCCGTGCTGACACGATCACGCGATATTTATTTTGCTGCTCCATGTCCGGCGGCCTCCTTGATCGCACTGCGCATCATGGAAGTGACCTCATCAACCGAATAGCCCTCGCTTCCACGCATCCGGTCCTCTTCCACGGAAAGCAGCTCCTCACGGAGCTTCAGCATTTTTTCCCGGCGGTTGTAGGTTTCGATGTCCATGACGACCAAGTCACCCTCGCCGTTCTTGGTGAGAAAAATCGGCTCAGCGGTTTCTCTGCACAAATCAGCAATCTCGTTGTAGTTCTGGCGAATCGCTGCAGATGGACGGATATTCATAAAAGCACCTCCTGCTCCTGTGTGACCCGTAATAGTAAAATTCTGATTATATTATACCTATATTGTGCAATGTGGTCAACTGTGTTATAACGAATTATACTTACTTTCAAAAAAGCTAGATATAGATTTCAGCGCACTTTAACATCCGCATCTGCGCTGGCGTAATTGTTTGTTGTTCTCGTGGAACCGCCCAATAAGAATTCAGAAATTCCAGAAACTCGTTATAAACTGAAACTGGTTACGATTATACTTCATGGTTGTGGTCATGGGAATATGCGTTAATGGCGGTTCGGTATAAACCGGTACGTTCATCGTTACCCTGTCATCAGCCCGGAGTTCCCCTGCAAACATTCCGATATAAAAAAGACGCTGCGGCCTCTGGGTGAGAGGTTGCAGCGTCTGGACGAAGAAGCCGCCGAAGTGGTGCGCCATATCTTCTCCCTCACGCTGGAGGGATATGGGCCTTATAATTCATACTTTGCCCCTGGAATGTTGCTATATGCAGGTTGGTTGAAGTTTATAATTCATATATAAAAGACCAGCGCCACTCAAAGTTTCTGGTCTTTCGCATGATGATTAATTGTTAATTCTCCTTTAATGAATCAATCCATGCTTGGATTGCATCCACCAGTACATACTGCTGACGCAAAACAGCCATACCTGTTGCGGGAATACTGGGTTCATTTTCTTTTTTCTGTATATTATATTCCAGATAGGATTTTAAGGTACTAATATTTTCCTCAATTTCTGCTATACACGATTTTTGTTTTTCAGGTGGCAAGGAATCCAAATTCACAATAACTGCGTTGAAGTCTAGAAAAATGTTAATAGGTTTTTCAGAAATCTCAAACATGAGCCGTTCAAATTCTGCTTCTCCGGCATCCGTCAGGGAATAAATCGCTTTTTCTGGCATTTTCCCTTCTTTTACGATTTCGCCTCGGATTAGCCCCTTTTCTTCTAACTGAATGGCTTTTTTATAAATGGATGGAGTGCTGATTTTTACCCATTTGGATATGTTTCTATATTCTACTAACTTTTGAATATCGTAGGCACTCATTGGCTCCTTTTTCAATATTCCCAATACAATTAAATCTATGGTTGCCATGTGGAATCACGTCCTTTCACTATGTTTTCTGAATAAAAGAACACCGTCAAATTCACTATAAAATATAGTATTGTATTTTATACTTTTTGTCAAGATAAATTGCCTCACTTCTCTTGACATATACTATAAATTATAGTACTATTATTTATATGGTGTAGTACTATAGCCTACACTACTGTAAATTATATCTAAAGAAGCGAAAGGAGTTTTAACAATGAATGAACGCAACAACAAACTTGAGCTTTTGGGCAGTGCGCCTATCCCAAAAGCTCTGATGGCTCTCGGCATACCGATTATGATTGGGATGTTGATCAACGCACTCTATAATCTGGTGGATGCCTATTTTGTAGCTGGTTTGGGCAAAAGTCAAATGGGTGCTATTTCTGTCGTGTTCCCCTTGGGACAAGTTGTGGTTGGTTTAGGTCTTATGTTCGGTAACGGAGCCGCATCCTATCTGTCAAGACTATTAGGGCGCGGAGATAAAGATACCGCCGATAAAGTGGCAAGCACCGCACTGTATAGCAGTATTCTGATTGGTGCTATTATCATTCTACTTTCTACGATTTTCCTTAAACCAATTTTGGGAATGTTGGGCACGACGGAAACGATTATGCCGTATGCCATGACATACGCAAGAATTTATGTGCTGTCCTGTATTTTCAATGTGTTTAATGTAACAATGAACAATATTGTAAGCAGCGAGGGTGCAGCAAAAACGACCATGTGTGCCTTGCTATTGGGAGCCGTATTGAACATCGGATTAGACCCTCTTTTCATTTATATTTTGGACATGGGAGTAGAAGGTGCAGCAATCGCTACCGCAATTTCGCAAATGGTATCCACGCTTGTTTATCTCACCTATGTTCTTCGCAAAAAAAGCGTATTTACGTTCAGCATAAAAGAGTTTTCTCCTACGAGGCAAATGATGACGGAAATTTTAAAAATTGGAGTTCCCACTTTGGTGTTCCAACTGCTGACAAGTCTTTCGATTGCGCTAATTAACCGCGCGTCCAGCAATTATGGCGATTCGATCATTGCAGGCATGGGGGCGGTTACGCGAATTACTTCCATGGGAACGCTTGTTGTCTTTGGATTTCTGAAAGGGTTTCAGCCTATTGCCGGATTCAGCTATGGGGCAAAGAAGTTTGATCGCCTGCGCGAAGCAATCAAAATCTCAATCATTTGGTCTACAAGTTTCTGCTTAGTCGTAGGCTTGGTGATGGCCGTTTTTTCTACGCAGATTATCTCTCAATTTACTGAGGGAGATACTCAAATGATTTTAGTGGGTCAAAAATCACTGTTTGCAAATGGGATCACATTCATTCTTTTTGGTTTCTACACGGTTTACTCCTCTTTGTTCCTTGCCTTGGGTAAAGGTGCGGCAGGTTTCTTTTTGGGCGCATGCAGACAAGGCATCTGCTTTATTCCTGTCATTTTGCTGCTGCCTATGGTATTGGGAATGAACGGAATCCTATATGCCCAACCCATCGCAGATGTGATTTCCGTAGTAATCACTGTATTTATGGCGTTACACCTTCATCGGGAATTGTCTATGGCTGAAAAACAGGTTAGGTCCAATTCGGAAATGTAAAGAGGCGAAGAAAAAACGTCAGCTTGCCATACGGCAGAAAAAGAAGAAAGCCAAGCACAGAGGAAGATAAGATGAAGATAGAATGGATTTTATGTCCCTTTTGTGGAAGCAAAACGCGGTTGAAAATTCGCAATGATACAATACTGGATAATTTTCCGTTATATTGTCCTAAATGCAAACATGAAACCCTGATTGCGGTAAGAAAACTAAATTTATCTATCATCCAAGAGCCAGACGCACAGACGCAGAGCCGGTAATGCACAAAGTAAGTTTACTTGTGATTATCGGTTCTTTTTTATCTTAATATACAACGAGAACCTGCCCCGCCCAACGGAAAAAGAAAAAAATCCGTCGTAAAGCAGACACATTTTCACGCGCCTATGAAGCGGCGGCTTTGACAAAATCAAGGCCGCTGTTTCTTTGCATTTATCCTAAACCAACGACGACCTAGCACCGTGTAAATCCACGGCGGCGTATAGGAGGATGCCGCCGTGTCTATGTTTTCCTTTATAAAAAAGGACGCTGCCGCCTCTGGGTGAGAGGTTGCAGCGTCTTTTTGGCATCAGAGGGCGAATGAGCTGTCAGACCGAACGGTTCTCAGCAAATTGGATGCTTTTAGCCTGCGTTTTCCTGTTCGTCAAGAATGCGCCAGCCGTCCATCAGGTCTGAATTTTCCATAATAAAGGTGTGGGCAGTATCCTGTCCCCACGAGTTGTCGTATTTCAGCATCAGATAATCGCTCAACTCGGTTCGATTTTTGAACTTCAACAAGCGATACGGCTCCTGAAAAGCGACCTTTTCAACGAAATATACTGCATCCGATGTGGGAAGCATAACACCGATATGACCGATCATAAGAGAATTGTCCGTTTCAGAGAACTGATCGTGCAGGACTACGGAGACGAGACGGATCTTATCATCGTCCACGAAGGAGAGACCGCGTTTCTTCCATTCCTGCTGAATCGTTTTCAAATGGGTAGAAATATCGGTCGTATTGGTGGTTTTGACCGGGGCGAACAGCGCATCAAACTTTTGCCGTTCGTCGCCGCAAAGGGATTCCGGGTCAGAATCCAGTGTTTCATAGTCCATAAACAGAGTGTCCTCGGCTGAGTCAAGGTCTGCCTTGCCTGTGACAGTGATAAAATCACCGAACAGCCCACAAGCAGTGATCCGACAGTTCCAGCCGGGGAAGGTATCGTATTTTTCTGCCCATGCGTCCTGCATGGAGTAAGGATCGTATTTCAGATCCAAAGGCTTGGTATTTTCAAAACCTGTGGTGAGCCATGCCGGGTCCACGGCATTGTTGAACTTCTGCACATGATCAAAGAAGGTCCGTATCCGCAGGTCGGATACGCCGGCATCCTGCAAAAGCTTGGAAAGAAGAGCCTGTGTATCCGAATCTGCCAAATTGGAGTATTCGATTTGCTGAAGGACGGGCTGAGAAGTTTTTTGAGTGCAGCCTCCTGCCAAAAGCGCACCGCAAAAAAGTGCAGCGGTGCAGACAAGAAAAGTTCGACGTTTCAAAAATGGTCACCTCGTTGTGTTTTTCGGAAAGTTTCTTTGAGTGCCGGAGTCTCAACCATAAGCGAAGAGAGCAACGCCGTTGGTCTCGTAACGAATGGTATCACAGATAGACAAAGAAAATCAATGACTTCTGTCGTATTTGACCATATATAATGTTGCAGTATCCATATCCCATACGGCTAACGCCCATTGGGGGAAAGACAATACGGCAGTTTTCTGAACGATTTTCTTCATGTCGGACACAACAGGAGTATACCCAGGTTGGAATAAGAATTTTCCGATTTCACAGAGATAATGCTGCTCCTCAGAGATGGGTTTTCTTCTTTTTCATACATTCCCTCGCTTGTATAACGGCAGGCAGATGTTCTTCGGCGGGGCTTCTTCCAAGGCAACACCAAGACCCACACGACACAATCGTGTGGGTCTTGGTGTCTTATGGCTCGAGAGAGCAGGAACTGCTCTCAATTATCCGTTGCTGCACGAAGCTGTTCGTTTGCTTCTTCAACTTTCAGACGAGACAGAATGAAGGTGATGATTGCATCCAGAGCGAAGGGAATCACAAGATACATGATCCTCAGCATCGAGATGCAGGATTCGGGCTGGACAGCCAGCGCACTATCGAAATGGCTTGCTGCCAGCAGCCAGCCGGTGATTGCGGTGCCAAGACCGCCGCCAAGTTTTACGCCCAGAGAAGTGCAGGAGTACATCGTTCCGTCCACACGCTTGTGCTTCGTCAGCCAAGTGTACTCGGAGCAGGCTGCGATCACGGCGTTCATGTCGCCCTGCCAAGGACCCTGACCCAGAGCAGCGATTGCGGTAAAGAGCAGCATCAAGGTCACATTGCCGCTGCCCATGTAACCAGCTACAGCAACCAGTGCACGAGAAATCGTTGCCAGAGTATAGCTCATTACATTCAGCTTATACATTCCATTCCACTTTGCAACCAAGGTCGGGGTGAACACCAGCGCGATGATCAGAGGAATGTTGACTGCCCAAGAGAATACACCGAACAGATTCTGGTTGCCAAGGATGTAGGTTGCATAGTAGGTGCCCATGCTGATCATGGCACCGTAGATCTGCTGCAAAATGTAGGTGCCGCAAATCATCATATAATATTTGTTGCCAGCAAGCAGCTTTGCCGCCTGAACCAGATTATACTTTTCGTCCTGCTCGATTTCCTTTTTGTCGGTGGTATCCACCAATTCGCCTTCCGGCAGTTCCTTCACGGAGAAAACGGAGAGGGTGTTGACAAGCAGACCGATGATGGCGTAGATGATTGCAACAGTGCGCCAGCCGGCAGCACCACCGCCCAATGCCGTAACAGCACCCAGCGTGATGGACTGGATGAGCAGGCTGGTGGCAAAGGCGAACATGAAGCGGTAAGAACCCATCTCGACCTGCTCTGCGCTGTTCTTCGTAACAAGAGCGGTCAGGGCAGAATAAGCGATGTTGTTGGCGGTGTAGAACACGGCGTTCAGCAGCGTGTACGCAATCAGGAACCATGCGTACTGTGCAAACTGCCCGAGATTCGCGGGAATTGCAAAAATAGCCACCAGCGTGATGGCGCAGCCGATGTAGCCGTACAGCATCCACGGACGAGCCTTGCCCATCTTAGAGTGCGTTTTGTCGATCAAAGAGCCAAAGAAGATGTCCGTTACACCATCCAGCAGCTTGGAGACTGCGATCAGGGTGCCGACAATACCGGGGTTCAAACCAACCGTGTTGGTCAGATAGATCATTACAAAGGATGACAGGAATGCGTATACCACGTTGCCTGCAATATCACCTGAACCATAGCCGACTTTGTTGTACCATTTCAAATAGCGTTTCTCCGTCATTTTCCGATTCTCCTCATTTACTTCGATTTTACAAGGCTTACGCTTTTTCGGCAAGATGTCAAATTCTCTTGCGTTTTGTCTGAAAGTATTATAAAATTTATGTTGACAAAATCATATTGAAAAAATGGAACAAAGTATGCACAAAATCACACAGTTTGTGAAAATCAGACAGAACGCATTCCGATTCCGGCGAAGTCTTTAAGAAAGAAGATGGTATTGAGATGTATTTCAACTCTGGCTACTTAAACAACTCTCGTCTTGATTTCAAGGATTACACAAAACCGTTGGTGGTAGGAAGCTGCGGCACCTACCGCCTGAAAAAGCGTCCCATGCTGCCGACATACTGGAAGAAGGGCCGCAGAGACTATCAGATCTTATATGTGGCATCGGGCAAGGCGCATTTCTGGTTTAATGGAATCGAGGAAATCGTTGACTCCGGCCACATGGTTCTTTACAAACCCAAAGAGGTTCAAAAGTACGTTTACTATGTTGAAGATCACCCGGAGGTGTTCTGGATACATTTTACTGGCTATGACGTTAAGAACATTCTGGAGTACCATGGCATCTCTTTGAATCAGCACGTCTTTTACAGTGGAACACTGCCGGAATATAAGATGTCGTTCCGAAAAATCATTCGGGAACTTCAGCAATGCGAATACGGGTATGAAGATTACATCGCTTCGTCGTTCAACAACATTCTGCTGCTTGTCAGCCGCCAGCAGCAGAACGGCGAAAACTATACCGTGACGATCCCCGAAGAAATCGAGATAGCGGTTTCTTATTTTAACGAAAACTACAATACGAAGATCAGCGTGGCGCAGTATGCCGAATCGCTGCATATCAGTACGAACTGGTTCATTCGTAATTTCAAACAGCACATGAAGATGAGTCCGGCGCAGTACCTTCTCTCCTTGCGGATGGTCAACGCACAGAGCTTGCTGGAAAATACCGATTACAGTGTCGGTGAAATCGCTGAGATCGTGGGGTACGATAACCAGCTTTATTTTAGCCGGGTGTTCAAAAAGGAGTATGGCATCAGTCCAGCGCAGTATAGGAAAAGAGCAGAAAACCAAAGTGCGGCGCCGATGGAATCTGATGTCGGAGAAATCACCCGTGAAGATTGAAACGGGAGTTTTACGGTACGCAGTGCCAGCAAGCAATGTTTTCATCTATACAAAAACACTTTTTGCGTTGCAAAATGCTTGTTGGGGAAGCGCCCCAAACCCCTTTGTTCTGCATTTTTCAATGCAGGCTGCGCGTCCCGGCGGGACGCTTTTTACCCGGTGATGCTCTCTGGGTCGTTGAGGACTTGCATAAGGTGCGATGCAGCTTCTGCCAGAGAAGCATGCTTCATCTGTTCCGGGACAGGCGCATCCAGAAGCGAAACGTAGTGCAGCCGGGGGAATCCGCTGGATTCGTCCAGCAGAGCGATGCCCTTGGAACCACGCCGGACGTAACGGTTCATTTTATTGTTCCATACATCATACTCGGCACAGGCGGTGGCATCGGGGGTGCTGGGCGTAGATCATGAGCTGGTCCGCAAAGGGGTACTTGTACAGCCGGGATGCAGTGGTCAGGTAGTCCGTCCAGCTTTCCCAGTAGCGGGTCAAGCCGTTGGCCGTGCGCTGGGCAAGGGCGAGATATTCTTCGGTTTTGCTTGGCATTTTAGCCTCCTTCTTCAGATTTTGGGGATAAAAAAAGACCGTCAACTTTTCGCATAGTGCGACCAGTCAACGGTCTGATTTTCGGTATTCGGTTTTTGTGTTCAGTTCAACAAACGGGAAATTTTATTCCAATGCTTTTTTTAAATCCAAAACAAATTGCTTTTGCTGTTTCCTCAAATAGGATTTTACAAAAGGCTTCATAAACCACTTTTTAGGCATCACATTCTCTGTAAAATCAACTTGTGTTTTATTTCCCTTTGCCATAAAAACACCAATCCAATGTCCTGCCATATTGCTATTTTCCATGTCAAATTCCCAGCGTCTATATGGCTCAACAGCAGTGATAGAAAATGTAGTTGCATATCCGTCTTTCGTATATTCAATAAATTGTTTCTCATTAATGATTTCTGTTTTGCTTAAATCACTTCGCCATGAACTATATTTATCAACAGCAAAGACAATATCCCAAACTTTATGAATATCATTTTCAAATATTGCCTTTATGTTTGAAACTGCCATTTTTTTGCCCTCCAAATCCCGATTTGCTTGTTCCATAAAATTCATTTTATTCGCCTTCAAACTTGCTGGCGGCGAACAGCATTTTATGCTGTTTGCGGACGGCAAGTCCACAGGGGATAGCCGCTTTAGCGGCGCAAGGGGGTGTAGCCACCTTGACGGAACGAAGTGACGAAACATTCCCGGTCGGGCAGTTTTCTTCTGCCGACCGGGAGTGAAGCGACCCAGGACGCACATACTCCAGATAGGAGAGTATAGAAGTGCGCCCTTTAGTTCCTAAAGGGATTTTATCAGTTCGACAAACTGGAACTTGTCTTACTTCTTGTCATTGAAGTAGATGATAAAAGCACCCATTACTGCAATAGCAATGAGCAATCCAAACTCAACCCAATTACCTAAAAGTTCAAGTCCTACGACCGTACCTAAATAACCAACAATCAATGTAACGATTGCTGCCAAAATCGCTTTACCCATATAATCACACTCCTTTGTCAAATTCTAATCACTCAATTTCTTTTAACCTTTCAAACAGTTTGCGATCAATTTTATAAATTCCTTGATAAGGCTGTTCAAGATAGTACTTACCCCTGTCCTCATACGCGAAGATAGTGCTTGTTCCTGTCTCAAGCCGGAAGTCAATCTTGATATAACTTTCCACTTGTGGAAAGTCTTGAACACTTTCCTTCTTAGTCGGTTCAGAACTGGAAATATCGGCGATTACTTCACTTATCCAAGTTTTGTCTGAATGATTTACTGTGTTTTCTTCAATGGTTATATCAATAGATGTGATCTCGTCGGCTTGAGGTAGCGTAATGGGCGCTGCTCTTTTTCCACACGCAACTAAAGTCAGTATACAGGTGATATACAAAAACCAAGAAAGAATTTTTTTCATGATCATATTACCTCCACAACTTCCGATTTATCAAATTGAACAGGGATGTTCAGCTCCGCTCAAACCCAAGATAGCGGGTGCCCTGAAAACTCAGCTTTCCAATGTCGCCCTCCACAAGCATTCCGTAGTCC